>Ga0207933_1000042_pt1 | contig 122896 bp, 96 predicted proteins | sample NGESurdeep092012_4_FD_184488 | JGI IMG/M metagenome (GOLD analysis project Ga0207933, IMG submission 184488) | Arctic peat soil microbial communities from Barrow, Alaska - NGEE Surface sample F53-3 deep-092012 (SPAdes) | ecosystem: Environmental > Terrestrial > Soil > Wetlands > Peat ... | reverse complement strand
GGCGAGGGTGTGTTGCTGGGGTTCTTCCAGGTGCTGAGTTTGTGGGTGACGCGGCCGTGGAAGGCGAGCGATCCGAAAGCGACGCGCGATGTGGTGGGGATTGGCGCGTTCAATTTGTTTCGGCGCGATGCGCTGGAGCGGCTGGGCGGGTTGGCGCCGCAGCGGTTGGTGGTGCTCGAAGACATAACGCTGGCGCGGCGGGCGAAGGTTGCGGGGATGCGGCAGAGGGTGGCGTTCGCTCCGGGCCTCGTATTGGTGCATTGGGCCGCGGGAGTGCGCGGGTTGATGCAGGTGATGAGCAAAAATTTGTTTTCGGCGTTCAATTTTCGGCCGGTGCTGGCGCTCGCGGCTTGCCTGGGGATTGTGGTGTTTTGCCTGGCGCCGCTGGCGGGGATTTTTTGGTGGGGGACGATTGTTCCGGGGCTGCTGGTGGTGGCTTGTGTGTCGGTGGGATATCGGATGTATGGCGAGGTGAGCTGGATCGAGGCAAGGTTTGGTTGGGGGTTTCCGCTGGGGGCAGCGCTGTTTATGTACGCGATGGCGCGGTCGGCGGTGGTGGTTTGGAAGGACGGCGGGGTGAGGTGGAGGGGGACGCTTTATCCGCTGCGGGAGTTGCGGCGGTGGAATAGCCCGCGGATGTGGCGGGGGAAACCGTAGCGCGTCGGGATGCCACCTCAAAAAGGATATTGAACTAATGCCTGGGGGTGATGGGGACGCCGAGGGCGTTGAGTTTGCCGCGGGCCTGGACTGCTTCGGGAGAGTTGGGGAAGCGCTGGATGAGGGCGCGGAGCTCGCGGATGCCGGCGTCAGGTTGCTTCATCGAGAGGAGCGTTTCGCCTTTGTGGAGGCGGGCGGCGGGGATTTTTGAGTTGTCGGGGAAGTGCTCGATAAGGTGGTCGTAGTCCTTGACTGCGATGGAGGGCTTGGTGGCCTTGTTGTTGATCTCGCCGAGATAGAAGTAGGCGTTGCCGGAGAGATTTTCATCGGGGTACTGCTTGATGACGTCGGCGAACTCGGACGCTGCGAGAGGGTACTTGCCGGCCATGTAGTCCCCCAGCGCGGCGCGGTAGAGGTCGTCTACTGAGGGGCCGGCTGGGGTGGGAGGGTTTTCGGTCACGGGGACGGCCTGCTGGCCGTCCTGCGCCAGGGGCTGCGGGCCTGAGGTGGATGGATTGGCGGCGGGGCCGGATGCTCCAGAGGACGAAGGAAGATTTTGCAGGAGGGCGTTGGCGGTTTGCTGCTGGCTGTCGATGTTGGCGAGGGCGCGGTCGAATTTGACCATGCGGGCTTTCAGCTCGTCGAGCGAATCGTTGAGGGACTGGATCTGGCCGGAGAGCTGGTCGGCTTTGGAGGTGGCGGAGGTCTGCTGCGCTCCGAGTTGCTGCTGTAGGCTGCCGACGGTGACGGACATTTTGTTAACGGAGTCGGCGGTTTGCTGGACGAGGTCTTTGAGGACTCCCATGCGCTCGTCGTTGGATTGCTGGAGGCGTGCGACGGCGTCTTGTAGCTGCTGGACCTGGGTCTGGAGCTGGATCATGTCCTTGTTGGCGGCGTGGGCGGGGAGCGCGGGGAGAGCAAAGACGAGCAGCGCAACGGCGGCGAAGCGGAAGCGTGAGGAAGTAGGCACGGGCGACTCCTGTAATGGTGCGCGGCGGCGACGGCTATGAGGCCCGTCGCCGCCGGTGTTGAGCGGTCATGTGCGATCGCTATTTAGCGGTCGATGTTGAACTGCGCGCGACGGTTTTCCTGCCAGCAGGTTTCGTTCTCTTCGGTGCAGAACTGGCGCTCTTTGCCGTAGCTGACTACTCTGATGCGCGAAGCCGGGACTCCGGCGCTGATAAGAGCGGTGCGGGCGGCGTTGGCGCGGTTCTCGCCGAGGGTGATGTTGTACTCGGCCGAGCCGCGGTCGTCGCAGTAGCCGCCGATGAGGACCTTGATGGCGGGATGCGCGGCGAGATAGCGGGCGGCGCTGAGTGCGGCTTGTTGAGCGTCGGGACGGAGGTCGAAGCTGTCGTAGTCGAAGAAGACGTCCTTGACGTTCTGGTGGAAGGTGACCTCGTCGGTCTTGTCTTCTGAACCATTGGCGTTCTCATCCGCGGCGGAGGGCGGCTGGGGAACGCGGACGGTGACGAGGACGTTGGCTTCGGTGCTTCCGCCGTCACCCTTGGCCGTGAGTTTGAAGATGGTGGAGTTGGAGGGCGAGACGGTCTGCGTGCCGTTGACCGGGACCGGGCCGATGCCGTCGATAACCACGCTGGTGGCGTTGGTGGTGCGCCAGTTGAGGACGAGCGATTGGCCGATGTCGATGGCCAGGGGATCGGCGGTGAGGGTTGCGGTGGGCGCGGGCAGATTGCTGGTTGCCGTCTCGTTGGGGTTGGCGCCTGCGTTGTTGAGTGGCTTGCTGTGGTGGCAGCCGGTCGCGAAGCTGAGCGCCGCGGCTAGTAGGGCCCATTTCCATGGTTTCGATTGAAGTGTCATGTCATCCTTTCAGGGTATTTGGCGATGTGCCTCGCCGGGCCTTGGCTGCCAACGCTCCTATGAAGTTTACTTCCAGCTCCAGTTGGGCATGTCCCCACCGGAACCGGTGAGGGCACGTTTTTGTGTACCGTCGGCTAGCATGGTCATGATGCGCATGTGCGCATCCTTGCCGTCGGGAGTGTTGGCGAAAACGATGTGGCGGCCGTCGGGGGACCAGGACGGAAAGTCGCAGCGGCCGATGTCGTGGGTGAGTTGGATCCAGCGCTTGGAGGCGATCTCCATGACGTAGATGTCTTGTCCGCCGGGAGCCCCGGGGCCGTATTTGCGGTCCCAGGCGAAGGCGAGGAACTGTCCGTTGGGCGACCAGGAGGGCGATGTGGCGTAGCCGCCGTCGGTCATGCGGGTTACGCCCGAGCCGTCTGAATCCATGATGTAGATCTGGGGCTGGCCGGTGCGGCCGCTGACCCAGGCGATCTGTGCGCCGGTCTTGGGGTTGTAGACGGGTGAGACATCGGGGCCGCGGAAGCTGGTGATGCGGCGGGCGATGCTGCCGTTGGCGTCGGCGGTCCAGATTTCGGGGTCTCCGGTGCGCGAAGAGGAGAAGGCGATCTGGTTGCCGCTGGGCGCCCATGCGGGCGAGAGGTTGGTGCCGCCGGCCGCGGGGAAGGTGATCATGCGGTTGAGCAGCAGCGAGAACATCTTTATCTGGAAGCCCTCGCGGCCGAGAGAACTGAAGGCGAGTCGCGAGTTGTCGGGCGAGATGCGGGGCGACATGGAGACGGTGCCGAGATGGGTGAGCGCGTGCTGGTTGGCGCCGTCGTAATCCATCTCCCAGATTTCCTTGTTCTGGCCGGTCTGTTTGACGTAGTAGATCTTTGTTTCGGCGATGCCGACACCGCCTCCACCGAGACGCGCGATGATTTCGTCGGCGAAGCGGTGGGCGATCTGGCGGGCCTGATCGTCGGAGGCCTCTTCGCTGTATTGCTTGACGAAGACCTGCGGGAACTGCGTGTTTTTTGTGTCGTCGAGGAAGCCGTTGACGATGAGGCGGCCATTGTTCGCGGAGAGGTTGCCGAAGGCGACCATGGCGGCGCTGGCAGGCGGCGCGGACCATTGGGCGAGGTTCATCTCGGCCTGGTTGCCGGGGGCGCTCTGCGGGATGAGGCCCTTGGAGACGATGTCGAATATGCCGGCGGCGTTGAGGTCGGCGAAGAGGGTGGTGTCGAATGTGTGCTTGTAGCCGGATGTGGCGGGGTCGGCGGACTGCGGCTTGAAGTCGGCGACGGCGATTCGAATGCGGTCGGTGCTGTTGGTGGCTTCGAGGTGGAATGTATCCTGCGCGCGCAGGAAAGGGGAGGAGAACACGCAGAGCACTGCTAACGCCAGTGCGTACTGCTTCGAGGAGGACTTCAACAGGGCAGACCGCAGCATACTTTGCATCATCACTAGAATAGACGCTCCCAAGTTGTCTGTAGGTACCTGCTAAGGGTGGTGGTAATCAAACTTGTACTCAATTGTGATGTGATCGCCTTCGGGAAGGGGGCCGAAACTGTCCACTTCGAGGATGGCGCGCTTGCCGGCGGCGTCGAGTGAAGACGAGCCGCTGGGGGTTTGAAGACGGAGGTTTGCGACGGTGCCGTCGCGCTGGATGTCGAAGAGCATGGTGACGCTTTTGTCTTGTGAGGTGCGGGGGTCGGGGTGTTGCTGGTTGTAGTTCTTCGTGACCATGCCGCCGACGATGCGCAGATAGTAGGCGTAGCGGTTGCCGAAGGTGCGGCTCTGCACGGTGACGGTGGCGGTGCCGTTGACAGCCTGAGTGATTGCCTGGGGGAGCTGGGTGGCGGCGTCGCCGGTGGTGGCTTTGGGGGAGTCCGGCACAGGTTGCGGATGGCGGGTGGGGGCGAGGTTTTCTTTGGGCGCGACTTTCGGGATTTTGGTGTCGACTTTGCTTTTGATGAGGATGTCGGTGGGCTTAGGCGGAGGTGCGGTCTTTTCTTTTACCGGAGGCGCGGGGGCCTTGGTGACGTTTTCGGACGCGAGAACGGCGTGGTCGACAGGCGGTGCTTTTGGCGGCAATGGAATCGCGTTCACCATGGTTGCTTGAATGGAGCCGGCGGAGGAAGCGTCTTCGCCCCAGGATTTTGGGTGGAAAGGATGAAGGAAGGCAAGGCCGATGAGGATTCCCGCGACTGCGACGTGCAGCAGCACCGCGCTGGCGAAGCCGCTGCCAATCTTCTGCTGGAGGGGTGCGGGATGGGCGTAGGTGGACATTATGCGCCGGACATTTATTTCTGGCTGAGGGGTTGGGTGACGATGCTGATGTTGGTGATGCCGGCCTGCTTGACGGCGTCCATGACGGAGGCGAAGGCGCCGAAGGGGACGGCCTCGTCGGCGCGGACGTAGACGGTCTTGCTCTTGCCGGGGCCGTTGGTGGTTTGGAGCGCGGCGGGCAGGGCGTTGATGTTGACCGGCTTGTCCTGGAGGAAGATGTTCTGGTTTTTGTCGATGGTGATGACGGTGCGCTCTTCGGTGAGCTGATTGACGGAGCGGGTGTGGGGGACAGCGACTTCGACGCCCGATTGGAGCACCGGCGCGGTGAGCATGAAGATGAGGAGCAGGACGAGAACCACGTCGACGAGCGGCGTGATGTTGATCTCGGCGAGTGCCGATTGGGTGCGTCCGCGGCTGTTGGTGAAGGCCATAATTTAGTGAATGGTGATGAGTGAATAGTGAATAAGGCTAGAGGGTGCGGCGTTGGGGGTCTGAGGACGATTGCGGTTGGTGTGGTGGGGCGACTAATGCGGCGTTTTCGATGGCGTTGAGGAGCTCGCGGCCGAAGTCGTCCATGCGGGCGGCGAACTCGCGGATGCGGGCGGTGAGTTGGTTGTAGCCGATGAGCGCGGGTATGGCGACGACCAGGCCGGCGGCGGTGGTGATGAGGGCTTCGCTGATGCCGGGGGCCACGGCGCGGAGGGTGGCGGCGCCGGCGGTGCCGAGGCCGTGGAAGGCGTCGACGATGCCCATCACGGTTCCAAACAGGCCGATGAAGGTGGCGGACTGCGCGATGGTGGCGAGCCACGTCATGCGCGATTCCATGTTGGTAAGGGATTCGCTGGAGGCGGTTTGGGCGGCGCGCTCCAGGGCCTGGGGGTTGGGTGGAGTGCCGCGTCCGCCGGACTGACGCTGGTACTCGTCGTGGATTTCGTGGAAGACGGCGACCAGCGGGCTGGGGCGGAACTGGTCGGCGACGGCGGCGATCTCCGACAGGCGGCCGGACTTGCGGAAGGCCCGGACGAACTGCTTGCTCTTGGTTTCGGCGGCCCCAAAGGCCCGCCACTTGGAGAGCATGATGGCCCAGGAAAAGATGCTGAAGATGAGCAGGATGCCGAGCACGGTGAGCGCGGTGGGGCCGCTGTTGTGCAGCATTTCCATGAGCGCGCCGGATTGGGCGGGCGCGGGGGCCGTGGGGATATCGGTGGCGTCGGTGTTCTGGAGCAGGAATGTCGCGAGGGTGAGAAGAGTCATGCCAAATTTAGTTTACTGCGACGGAGGTGGGGGAGAATGTTGCGCATCTGAGTTGGTACGTTTGGTGAGATGCGTGGCGCAGGCGGGTTGTTTCGGCTTTTGAGCTGCCGGCTACCGGCTTCGAGTTGCCAGTTTCGAGTTTCCAGTTGCCAGTGGGGTGGGCTTTGCTATGCTCTCGACATGCTGCTGGAGCTGCGCGCGGAAAATTATGCGGTCATCGATCATGCCGTCGCCGAGTTTGGGGCGGGGTTGAATTTGTTGACCGGGGAAACTGGAGCGGGGAAGTCGATTTTGATCGACGCGCTGGTGCTGTTGCTGGGTGGCAAGGCTTCGAGCGATCTGGTGCGGTTTGGGGCGGAGAAGGCTGTGCTGGGGTGTGTTTTTGAGGCGACTCCGGGGGCGGAGGAGATTCTGGAACGCAATGGGATCGACGCCGAGGGCGATGAGATTTTGCTGCGGCGGGAGATTTCGTCGAGCGGCAAGGGGCGGGTGTTTATCAACAACCAGCCAGCGACGGTGGGGGTGCTGCGGCAGCTTGCGCCGGAACTGGCGCTGGTCCATGCGCAGTCGGAGACGATGGTGGCGTTTGACCAGGCGCAGCAGAGGTTGCTGCTGGACCGGTATGGGGTTCTTTCGACCGATGCGGTGGGTGCGGCGTTTGCCGAGTGGAAGAGGTTGCGCGCGGAGATTGAGGAGTTGCAAGGGGCGGAGCAGGACCGGCTGCGGAAGGCTGATCTGTGGAGCTTTCAGGCGAAAGAGATTGAGAGCGCGGGGCTGGTCGATGCTGAGGAGGATGTGAGGCTCGAAACCGAGAAGCGGGTGCTGGCAAATTCAGAACGGTTGTTTGCGGCGGCCACGGCGGCGCAGGAATTGTTGTACGAGGGGGAGACGTCGGCGGAGTCGCTGCTGGGGGCCGCGCTGCGGCAGGTGGAGGATCTGGCGCGGTTTGACGGGCAGTTCAAGGAGACGGCGGGGCAGTTGGCGTCGGCGAAGGCGGCGGTGGAGGATGTGTCGGCTACGCTGCGGCATTTTGCGGGGAATGTGTCGGCCTCGCCCGAGCGCCTGGGCGAGATTGAAGAACGGCTGGTTGCGCTGGATCGCGTGAAGCGGAAGTACGGGGCGACTCTCGGTGTGGTGATCGCGTTTGGCGCGGATGTAGCCCAGAAGCTGGCTGATCTTGAGAATCGGGATGTGCGGCTGGCGGAGTTGCAGGCGGAGCTTGCGGCGGCGGGTGCGAAGTATCGGCAGGCGGCGCGGGCGCTGACGGATGAGCGCGAGTCTGCGGCGCGGAAGCTGGCGAAGGTGGCGGAACGGCAGATCAATGAGTTGGCGATGCAGACGCGGTTTCAGATTGCTGTTACTGCTGATGAGGATTCCGGGGCGTGGTCGGCCGCGGGGTGGGATGCGGTGGCTTGCACGATTGCGACGAATCCCGGGGAGCCGTTGAAGCCGCTGACGGAGATTGCTTCGGGTGGTGAGATGTCGCGGGTGATGCTGGCGCTGAAGGTGTCGGTGGAGGAAGGCGCGGCGGCCGGGGCGGGGAAGCGGAAGAGGAATGTGCTGCCGCGGACGCTGGTTTTCGACGAGATCGATATAGGGATCGGCGGGCGCGCGGCGGAGGCGGTGGGACAGAAGCTGAAGGCGCTGTCGCGGGCGCAGCAGGTGTTGTGTATTACGCACCTTCCGCAGATTGCGGCGTTTGCAGACCAGCATTTTCTGATTGAGAAGTCGGAGAAGCGGGGGCGGACGCAGACCGGCGTCCGGCTGATGCAGAGCGCGGAAAGGGTGGAGGAGATTGCGCGGATGCTTTCGGGGGCGAATTTGACGGAGACTTCGCTGCGACATGCGGAGCAGATGTTGGCGGGGGCGCGAGGGTAGGCTGTGGAAGATCGCGCTTTGTGCGATGCCCACCTTGTCGCATAAGTCCGTCGGCGACGATGGGTCACCCGGAAGTTGTGGCTAGGTGATGGGGGAGGGGTTGAAGAGCGCGAATTCGTTGTGGAGGCCGTAGTGGTCGGCGTGGGTTTGGTGGCGGCCGCTGGCTACTTCGAGGATGAGGTGGAAGAGGGCTTCGCCGACTTGCTGGATGGTGGCGTCGCCGGTCGCAATGGTCCCGGCGTCGAGGTCGATGAGGTCGGACCAGCGGTCGGCGAGTGCGGTGCGCGAGGAGACTTTGATGACTGGAACCATGGCGAGGCCGTAAGGGGTTCCGCGGCCGGTGGTGAAGACGTGCATGTTCATCGCGGCGGCTAGCTGGAGGGTCCCGCAGACGAAGTCGCTGGCCGGGGTGGCGGCGAAGACCAGGCCTTTGGTGGTGACGCGCTCGCCGTGGCCGAAGACCCCGACGATGGGGCTGGTGCCGGATTTGGCGATGGAGCCGAGGGCCTTTTCGACGATGTTGGTGAGGCCTCCGCGCTTGTTGCCGGGTGAGGGGTTGGCGCTGCGGTCGACCGCGCCGTTGGCGAGGTAGGCGTCGTACCAGGCCATTTCGCGGATGAGGGCGTTGGCGACTTCGGGCGAGGTTGCGCGCGCCGTAAGGAGATGGATGGCGTCGCGGACTTCGGTGACTTCGGAGAACATGACGGTGGCGCCGGCGCGGACCAGGAGGTCGGCGGCGTAGCCCACGGCGGGGTTGGCCGTGACTCCGGAGAAGGCGTCGCTGCCGCCGCATTGGAGGCCGACGACGAGGCTGGAGGCGGGGCACGTCTGGCGGCGGCGGAGATTGAGCTGCTGGAGGCGGGCGTCAGCCATCTGCATGATCGCGGAGACCATGTCGCCGAAGCTGTGGTGCTGGTCGTCTTGCAGGCGGACGACGTAGGGTTGTGCGGAGAGAATTGGCAGCGTGCTGGTGGGCAACATGCGGTCGGGCTGCATTTTTTCGCAGCCGAGCGAGACGACCATGGGGGCGCCGCCGAGGTTGGGGTTGAGGCTGAGGTTGCGGAGCGTGCGGATGGGGATCTCGGAGCCGGGAGCGTCGATGGCGATGCCGCAGCCGTAGTTGTGGGTGATCGCGATAACGTCGTCGACGTTGGGGTATTTGGGGAGCAGTTCCGCCTTGATTTTTTTGACGGCGTAGTCGACGGTCGCGGCGACGCACTGGACCGTGGTGCTGATGCCGAGGATGTTTTTGGTGCCGACGGAGCCGTCGTCGTTGAGGAAGCCCTCGAAGGTGAAGCCGGTGAGGGGTTCGGGGGTGGGTTGCGGGGTCGGCGGTGGGAGCCGGTCGAGGGGAGGGAGGTCGGGGAGCGTGAGGACAGCTTCGTGGACCCAGGAGCCGGCGGGGATGTCTTTGTTCGCATGGCCGATGACCATGCCGTACCGTCGTACGGGCGCGCCCATGGGGATGGCGGTGAGGGCGACTTTGTGGGCTTCGGGAATGGCTTCGAGGAGGGTGAGACCGTTGTTGAATTGCGCGCCGGCGGGGAGGCCGTTGTCGTTGACGACGATGGCGACGTTGTCGGTGGGGTGGATTTGGATGTAGCGCGGGTGCATGGGTTTAGATTATGCCGTTTGGGGTGGTTATGGTTGTGGCTGCGGTGGAGGACAGGCAACGGCAACGGCTTTCACGCAAAGTTCGCGAAGTGAGCGAAGTTTCGCGAAGGAGAACAAGAGCAACGGCAGCCGCTTTGACGCAAAGTTCGCGAAGGGAGCGAAGTTTCGCGAAGGAGAGCAAGCAACGGCAAAGGCGTGGATTAGCGGGGTTGGGTGCGGAGTGGTTCAGGGAGGTGGATGATGGGGGAGCCGGTGGCGGGAACGCTGAGGGGGATCGCGTGCATGAGGTACGGGGTCAGGGCGGTGGCGTCGTTCCAGCGGAGAGACCAGCCGTCGTCGATGGCTACAACGAGATAGTTGCCGGGGACGACGTTGTTCAACGCGAAGCTTCCATCGAGATTGGTCTGGTCGCGGCGGAAGAGATCTTCGCTGAGGTCGCCGCCGGCGGGGACCAGGATTATCATGGCGCCGTCCGCTGGTTTGTCGTCGCGAACGGCCTTGCCCTGAATGCTGGCGGAGGCGGTGGAGATGGTGAGGTCTACGGAGATCGCGCCGCCGGCGGTGATGTGGAGTTGCCTGTCGGGGACTGGCTTGCCGTTGACTGCGAGGGTGACGACGTTCCATTGATGGCCGCCGCCGGCGACCTTGGGGCGGTAGTCGCCGGGAGGAACGCCGGAGAGTTCCACGGTGCTCTTATCGCCTTCTGTGAGGTTGCCATCCTGATTGCTGGCGGCGCTACGGAGCAGGAGTTGCATGCGGGCCGGGAGCGACTCGCCGTTTGCCCCGTGGAGAGCGACCGAGACCGTGGCAAGGTCCGCGTGGGTGGCCAACTCCATCGTGACGGGGCCGGTAGTGAGGTCGACGGGCGCGGAAATTGCCGGGAAACGGCCGTCGGGCGTGAACTCCTCGACCTTGTACCGGCCGGGCGCGAAGCCGGGGATCCTCATTGTGCCGTTGACGTTCTCTGTCATCTGGATTGGCACCTGTTCGTCGGCGCCGAAGACGGATTGCGTAACGGTGGGCTGACGCTGGTTCGCGGCGTTGCCGGTTGAAGAGTGCAGAGAAATCGACATTGCGGGCTGCGGCGATAGCTGCATGTCGGCGGTGAACTGGTTTCCACCGTTGAGGACGATAGGCGCGGCGCCGTCGGAATCGAGCGCGCGGGGATAGAAGGTGAGGGGATAGGCGACGTCGAGAGCAGGGTCGACGTTGACACGGTACTGGAAGACCTGCTGCGGCGGGTCGGCGCGGGGATGGACGGCGTACCAGGGCGTGGCGCTCACCGTCAGGAAGTAGCGGCCGGGGGCCAGCCTGCCGAACTCGTACCCACCGCTGGTGTCGGTCTGCGCGTTGTTCCTGCGGCTGATGCGCCCGGCCGTTTCGCGATAGAGGGTAAGCTGGGTATACTCGACGGGGTCGCCGGCTTCGTCGACGATGTGGCCGGAGATGGTGGATACAGGTTCGATCTGAAGCACGAGGTTATCGGTGGCGAGACCGGCGCCGGTAATGACGCCGGTGTAGTAACCGTCGTGCTGCTCATAGGAAAGCGTCAGGTATCCCGGCGCGGTGCCGGACAGGTTGTAGTTGCCGGGAGGAACGGCGGGAAAGCTGAATTCGCCCTCGTCATTGGCCGTAGTGGTGAAGGGTTTGGAGCCCGTGCTAAGTTCGCTCAAACTGCTGAGTTCGCTCAAGCTGACCGTGGCGTGGGCTATGGGATGTCCGTCGAGGGAGCTGACGACACGGCCGGCAACGTGCTCCTTTGCCTGCTGGGCCTGTAGAGGAAGCAGGGACGCAAGAAGGAGAGCGATGACGGCATGGAGTTTCCGAGGCAGGATCACTGCTCCTCCTGGGCGGGGCCGTCGAGCAGAGGAAGGTCGACCTGCTGCGACTGGTTGGCCGTGAAGGTGATCGCGACGCCTTTGTCGTCGTAAGCGTGCATGGCCTCGGCATCCCGGTAGGGAAGTTGGACCGGCGGACCGCTGAAGGCGAGCGCGCGGTAGCTGCCCGGCGGAATGTTGGTCACGGTGAATTTTCCTTCGCTGCCGGCGAAGCCCTGGACGAAGTGGCCGGAAGAGTCGGTGGCGAGCAGGGCGATGTAGCTCATCTGTGGCAGAGAGTCGTCGCCCGGCTCGATGGCGCCGGTGAGGGTGGCTGTGTCGTCGCGGATGGTGACATCGATGGGGTCGGGCGGGCTGGAGCCGTTGACGACGAGGGGACGGTCGAGGAGATCGACGCCGCCGGAGGTCATGGAAGCGACGTAGCCGCGAAAAACCTGCGGTTGAACGACATAGCTGCCCGGCTGGACGTTTTCGATGAGCAATTCGCCGTCGGCGGTACGACGGCTGCCGGCGTATCCGTTGCCGCCGTCCTCGGAGCGGAGGATGAGTTGCGCGAGTGGTGGTTGCCGGATTCCCCGGGAAGCGGAAGAGATGCCGCCGCTAAAATCCGCGCCATTCGAGTTGTCCTGTTTGGTGAGTTGCGCATGCACCCGTACCTCGATAGCGGCGGCCGGGGCGAGGGCAACGGCGGCGGTGCGTACAGGGGACGACTCGATATGGAGCGGAAGCAACGCGAAAAGCTGTTGTTGGCCGCCGTTGGCGCCCGAGAGCATGAACGTATAGTCGCCGCTGGGGAGGGAGCCTTCGACGGCGTTTTCGGCGCGATTGTAGCGGAACTGGTATCCGCTGAAGTTTTCAGGGCCGGTCATGCGGGTATTTACGCCGGTAGCGGACGGGCCGGATGCGATCGGGACCGTGACGGAATAGTAGGGCGTGAGGTGGAGATGAATTTCGGTGCGGGCGGTGTCTCCGTAGTGGAGGTGGAGCTTGGCCGAGCCGGCGAGGTTGCGGACGTCGCCGTAGAATGTCGGCGGATATTGCTGGGTAATGGCGAGGCGGGCCGCAGGGCGAGGCTGGTCTCCATTCCACTGCGATGTAAGGACGGTGTACTCCCCTGGATTGAGGTTGGGAAAGCGGAAATTGCCCTGGGCGTTGGTGATGCCGGCGCCGGCGGGCGTCCAGAAACGGTGTCCGTCCTGGACGCGATGCGCCAATAGGCTAACGCGGACGCCGGCGGCGAAGTCGGTTGCGGCTGAGGAGACGTGTCCGGTGATGGCGGCGGCGGGCATGAGTTTGAGCTCGACGGGGGTGGACGAGAGGGCTTCGCCGACTGCGATGGGCGTGAGACGGTTTTGGATGAGAAGGTAGCCGGGCTTTTGCGCCATGAGCACGACGCTGGCCCTCATGCCACTAAAGGCCGATCCGCTACGGGCGGCGGGATTGGCTGGCCGCTCGGGGACGCTGATGTCGATGGAGAACTTGCCATCGACGCCGGTCATGGTGGCGAGGCGCTGGTCGCCGGATTTGACGAGGGCGCGGGGGAGCGGCTTGCCGGTGACGCCGTCGATCACCGTCCCGTGGAGACGGTAGACGGTGTCACGCGCGGGGGACTGCGCGGGGCAGGCTGTCGCGCCGGTCAGGCAGAGCAGCAGGAGAACGGTTTGCCGGGCGAAGGAAGATCGATGCCGAATCATGGTCTCCTTTTGTTTTAGAGCAAAACTGCCGTTCCCGCGGAGCGGACGAGCCGCGGCGTTAGACGAGTAGACGAAAGATGGCGGGAAAAGTCTTTGCGGGTGCGGTGGAGTGCGGGGCCGCGGTGGGATTGCGGGTGGGATCGGGGTGGCGGGTAACCCAAATGGAGTTACCTGGTTGCATCGTAAGACGATGTGCATTTTTATCTCGTGACGCGACCGGTCGAGGAGCGCTATTTCGACATGACAGGAATGCGATAAAACCCGCTAGCCATGCATGAATTGTGATGGTCTTGCGGAGGGATGAAAGCTGTCTGGAGAGGGGTGAACGGGCGAGATATCAGGGCAAACATGGTGGTAGTTGACAGTAGTGAATTTGGGTGTCAGGATGGTTCGCAATCACCAAGAAGCGTTACCTCAAGTTACTTTTGTACCCCGGAGATAGTGTGACCTACAAATTCCGCACGATCAGTTCTGTCCTATGTGTATTTGCGTTTTTGGCATCTCTTGCCGGCGCTCAGTTCCAGCCTCAGCTCTCGGTCCGTCCCAGGGTGCGGGTGACGGCCAGGGTCGATCGGAACAAGTTGTCGGCTTTGCCGGGGACGCATCCGTCTGTTGTTGCGCGCGCGAGGATCGGCGCGCGTCTGAATGCAGGGACCCAGCTGCAACACATGGTTCTGGTCCTCCAGCCCTCCGACGAGCAGAATGCGGCGTTGGTGACGCTGATGGACGCACAACAGGACAAGAGTTCTGCCAGCTACCACAAGTGGCTGACCCCCGATACCTACGGCCAGACCTTCGGCGTTGCGCCGTCGGATATAGGCCAGGTTTCGTCATGGCTCAGCGACAGCGGGCTGGCGGTGGAGAGCGTGTCGCGCAGCGGCCGTTTCATTACGTTTTCGGGTCCGGTGGGTTCGGTGGAAGCCGCCTTCAACACCCAGATGCATACATTGACGGTGGATGGCGAAACACATATCTCGAACACCACGGATGTGTCGATACCTTCCGCGCTGGCTCCTGTGGTCAAGGGTGTGGCGCGGCTGAACAACTTCTTTGCGAAGTCTTCAGCCCGGGACGTTCGGAAAGTTACACTGGGGCCGGAATACGGTACTAGCGCCGGCGGAACGCATTACATCGGCGCGGGGGATTTGGCGACGATCTACAACGCCAAGCCGCTTACCAGTGCAGGGACGGATGGCACCGGAGTCAGCATCTCGGTGTTGGCGCGCAGCAATATCCAGTTGGGCGATGTGGCGGCATACCGCTCGTTCTTCGCTTTGCCCAACAACGTCCCGAACGTGATCGTGGTGGGCAGCGACCCGGGCCTCAATGCAGACGATGTCGAAGCTTCCCTGGATGCTGAAATGGCGGGCTCGTTGGCCACCGGCGCCAAAGTGAACTTTATTGTCAGCAGCGTCTCGCTGGTCGGGGAGGGCATCGATACCGCCGGACTGTACGCGGTGGACAACAACATTGGCGACATCATCACGCTGAGCTACGGCGGTTGCGAAGGCGGCGACGGCGTGTTGGGCACCGCTTTCTGGAATATTCTTTGGGAAGAGGCGGCAGCGCAGGGGCAGACCGTATTTGTCTCCACCGGTGACAGCAGTGCGGCAGGTTGCAACGGCTCGAATGCGTCCTTCGCTACCGGCGGCTACGGTGTGAACGCGCTTGGATCTTCGAACTTCAATGTCGCCGTGGGCGGCAGCATGTTCGTGGACTACGGTCCGGCCGCGTTTTGGGTCAATACCGGCGCTGCCGGGGCGGTCCCGTATAGCACGGCAACGACCTATGTCCCGGAAGCTGCCTGGAACCAGGGCACGCTGACGACAACGAACCTGAACGCCAACGCCACAGGGACTACGAATGGCTCCGGCATTGTCGGCGGCGGCGGCGGCATCAGCATTCTTACCGCTCGTCCATCATGGCAGACCGGATCGGGCATTCCAACGGGCGATCCGACAGGTGTTGGAGGGCTTTCCGGAATTGGCGTTCTTCCCCCAAAGGACGGTGCCGGCAACCCACAAACTGCTCCGAATTATGCTGCGCACCGCCTGGTGCCGGACGTTGTCATGATTGCATCCAGCGGGCATGACGCTACCCTGTTCTGCTACGAAGGCGTTTGCAGTGAGAACACCGCGGGCGGTCTTGCCGGTGCGAGCCTGGTCGGCGGAACTTCCGTCGCGGCGCCTGCGATGGCCAGCGCACAGGCACTGATCGACGCCGCAAACGGCGGCCGCCAGGGCAACGCGAACTACTACTATTACGCGCTCGCGAACAGCCAGTACACCTCCTCCTCTACCGCCTGCGTTGCGGCGACCGGAACGGCGGGCAGCCCGGTCGTGCCCGCGCCGGCTTCCAACTGCAACTTCCACGATATCGTCGCCGGCTCGAACATCGTCCCCACGTCGTCCACGGACACCACAGGCATCGGATTTGCTTCGGGCACCGGCTTCGATGAGGCCAGCGGCCTGGGCTCGGTGAACATTGCGAACATGGCGGCCAACTGGCATAGCGTCAACTTCCACGCCACCGCCACCAGCTTGATCCTGACGCCTTCCACCGGCGCGCACGGAGCGACTATGATTGCGGCCATCCAGGTAACCTCCGGCGGCGGCCCGCTGATAAGTAACATCACCGCTGGCGGCGGCGGCACGCCGAGTGGCGACGTCAGCATCATCGCTTCATCGTTTACGGCGACCGGCACGCCTCAGGTATTTACCCTGACCGGCGGCGCGGTCAACGGCAGGGTCGACAGCCTGCCGGCCGGTTCGTACAACGTGCATGCCCACTATGCAGGCGACGGTGTGTTCGCTTCCAGCGACTCGGCGCCGGTGGCTGTCAATATCTCCAAAGAAGACAGCGCCTTCTCGTCCTTTACGCCGTACCAGATAACCGCGGCAGGTGCATACAGCCCAATCGCCAGCATCCCTTATGGCTCAGGCGAGCTCTATCTCAACACGGAGATCCTGCCTGCGTCGGGCAACGGCACGGCCAGCGGAACGGTAACGTACACCGTGACCAGAGATGGTTCTCCCATGCCAGGGCTGACCACTACTCTGGATACCTACGGCACGACGTACCTGTTGTCGGCCCCTTCGTTCCCCAACTTCTACCTGTTGGCGAACTACCCCACCCTTCCAGGCGGCAACTATAGCATCACGGCCGCCTACGCAGGCGACACCAGCCTGCACGCCAACACGGCGACTGCAACCTTCGCCATCACCCCATTCACTTCCACAACCGCCGCCTTCACAACCGGCACGGCAACGATCAACACCGGCGCCACGGCGACGCTGAACTACAGCATTCCGAGTGCAGGAACTGGGGCCGCGCTGGCGACTGGAACGGTGACCTTTACCGACACCACAACCAGCACGTCGCTGGGCAGTGCAACGGTTGCGAATGGACAAGCCGTATTCGCGACAACGGCCCTCACGGCCGCTGGTCCGCACAACATCAGCGCGGTTTATAGCGGAGACAGCAACTACACCGCGCCTTCTCCAGCGCCCGGCCCGGTGACCGTCCTTGTGGCTGGCACAGCGTCAACCACAACCACTCTCACGGCCACGACGAACCCGTCTGTCGGGACGAGCATCAGGCTGACGGCGACGATTGCGTCAGTCCTCCTCAACGGCACTGTGTCCTTTTATGACTCGGGCGTCTTGCTCGGGATGGCCACCCCCAATTTCGGCCAGCCAACCACGGCAGTTTTGACAGGCCAGCAGATGACTGCCGGTACGCATAGCCTCACCGCTATCTACAGTGGCGATGCTACCCATCTCACCAGCACGGGAAGCCTGGCTCTGGTCGTGCGCCAGAACGCAACGTCCATGGTGATTGGCGGAACGGAGACCTCGACGTACGGTCAACTCGTGGAGATCAACGGGACCCTTACACGCAGCCCAACCTCTTCGACCGTGCCGGTTATACCTCCCACGGGTCTCGTCAACTTCTATGAAGGCAGCACCAGCGGAGCACGGCTTGGTTCGGCCACACTCACCTTCGGGCCCGGCGGTAGCGCTCATGCCTACAACGCAGTCTTGAGCACCTCGACAATCAGTGCGGGCAGCCACACCATTGTGGCCGCCTTCCAGGGCGATGCGAACTATGCGGCGTCTAATTCGGGGACGATTCCACTTACCGTGAGCAAGGCTAACCAGACGATCACTTTCACCGGCTTGCCGGCGAATGCGACTTACCTGTCAGCCGGTCCGTACGCTCTGAACGGCACGGCAAGCTCAGGCCTGGGGGTGAGCTATACCGTTTCGGGCCCGGCATCGATCTCAGGCACGACGCTGACGATCACCGGCGCGGGCACGGTTGTCGTCACGGCTTCGCAGGCTGGCAACGGCAACTACAACGCGGCGACTTCGGTCACGCAGACGATTGTGGTCGCGAAGGCGAACCAGACGATCAGCTTTACAGGCTTGCCGGCAACGGCGAACTTTGGCTCCAGTGGTCCGTATGCGGTGAGCGCGACAGCCAGCTCCGGCCTGCCGGTGACCTTCACCGTTACTGGTCCGGCGACGCTGAAAGGAACGCCGCTGACGTTGAGATTCACGGGTCCGGGAACGGTCACCGTGACGGCCTCGCAGGCCGGCAACGGCAACTACAACGCAGCGCCCGCGGTGACGCGGACGATCGTTGTCGGGACGCTGCAACTGACGGCCACCGGCGTCATTGGCGGAAACCACGCGACGGGCTACTCCATGCTGGTAACGGTGAAGAACACCGGCACCGGGACCGCGGCAAACGTTCAACTGACTACGGCGATGCTGGGCGCGACCAATGGCACAGGCGTGCCGGCGTCCCTTGGCTCGATTGCCGGCGGCGGATCCGCATCTGTCGCAATCAGCTTCCCCTCTTCCACCGGCTCCGATGGAACGCCGGTCGTCGAGAAGCTCCTGGGCACCTTTACCGGAGGCACCTTCGGCGGGTCCTTCCGCGCGCAACTTCCCTAACTCGCAGCCAGCACCATAACCCATAAGGAGAAAAACATGAAGAACAAATTGACCATTGCTGCGATGACGCTGCTGCTGACTTTGGGCCTTTCGTCCGTCGCCGCCTGCGCCGACACCGTCATCTTCACCCTCAACCCTTCCACCTTGAGCGGGCACCCCGGCGATACTGTGACCTTTACGGCCACCGTATCGGCCCCGGTTTCCAATGGGGCGGACATATTTCTCAGCGGACCCGCTTTCAGCCTTGGCGGTCCGATTGTGATCGACTCCGGCGACTTCTTCAACAACGCCCCTTTCTCCCTCTCCGCGGGCGACAGCTCTGTGTTCGACATCTTTACGGCTATGATCCCGCTGGGATCGACGATGACGACGTTCAGCGGCTCGGTGCAGATGGAAGGCGGCGCCGACTTCGGCGCGCTGGGCAATATCGGTGATCCTGTGAACTTTGCCGTGGTGGTTACCCCTGAACCGTCCAGCTTCTTGCTGCTGGGTTCGGGGCTGGTGGGTCTCGTGGGTGTGCTTCGCCGCAAGCGCTCGATGTAAGACACGGCAATGCGGACCCAGGCCGCCGGTGTCGGCGGCCTGGTCTTTTTAATGTGGGGTAGGGGTAGAACCGCGGCGGCTCCTAGACCGTGAAAAAGGGATGGATTGTGGAAATTCCCTCGCGGTTGGGCCGGTCCCATCGGAATTTAAGGTCGTGGCGCGAATTTTGTCCCGTTCTGCCCCGATAGGCCTCTTGCCGGGAAGGCCGGACGACACGCATGATAGGGGGTCTTCTACTAAAAACAGCGGCGTAGACGGGCCAGAAGTGTGCCCGGACACCCGCGAATGAGGCCCCGATGAGACGCATGTCCGCCCGCTACGTTTGCCTTCGCATTTTTGACCTGATTGCAACGCTGGCCCGGCGGGTGTGTCCGGTATTGGCCGTGGTGGCGATGCTGCTGGGTTTGGCGGCGCCGTCGGCGTTCGCCAGCACGACCACGACGACTACCCTGGCGGTGACGCCTGCGTCGCCGGTGAACGCGGGAGCGGTGGCGACGCTAAACGCCTCGGTGAAGGAGAGCGGCGGGGCGACGGTGACCTCGGGGACGATCCTGTTCTACGACTCCTTCGCGCCCAACCTGCCCATAGGGACGGCGCAGCTTACGTCGGCGGGTCTGGCGACGATGCGGAAGGTGTTCGGGGTGGGAAGCCATGGATTGACGGCGAAGTTTGTCCCCACCAAAGCGGACCTGACGAGCACATCGACGGTGCAGACGCTAGCCGTGACCGGGACAGGGAGCTATGCGTCCAGCTTGTCGCTTAGCGACAATACGTCGAACGGCAATTCCCTGAGCGTGAGCGCGAAGCTCAGTGGGGTGCCGCCGCCGACCGGAAACGTAACGATTCAGTCGTCGGTGACGAACTCCACGCTGGGCTCGGTGGCGTTGACGCCCAACAGCTTCGCGCAGGACCTGCCCAAGCCCTATCCGACCTCGACAACCATCATCGCGCTGATTACCGCCGATTTCAATGGCGACGGTCTGCCCGATCTCGCAGGCGTGACCGGTTTGGGCAAAGTTTCGATCCTCCTGGGCAAAGCGGATGGAACCTTTAACCCAGCGGTGGAGTACGGCGTTGGGGCGGGTGCGATCGGCATTGTCGCGGGCGACTTCAATCATGACGGCAAGGTTGACCTCGCCGTCACCAACACGACGGACAGCACCGTATCCATATTGCTTGGCGTGGGGGACGGCACCTTCCTGACCCAGACGACCTTTGCCACCGGGGCCAGCCCTATCGGCATTGCCACCATGGATATGGACGGCGATGGCAAGCTGGACCTGATCGTGGTGGATAACGGCAGCTTCGATGCGAATGGCGACTCGCAAGTGGAGATATTCTCCGGCAATGGCGACGGCACATTTACCACGCCATCGGTCAAGATCATCGAACCGTCGTACGGTGGGGAATATGTCGCGGTGGGTGATCTGAATGGCGACGGACTGCCGGATATGGTTGTTTCTTTTCAGCCCAGCGTGATTAGCGTGAGCGTGCAAAAGGCCGGCGGCACGTATCAGGCTCCGGTGACTTATTTTGGGGATTCCGGGTTCCGCAGCGTCTCGATCGCGGACTTTAACAACGACGGCAAGGCGGACATCCTGGCGAACGCTCAATCGCTGACCGACTACTCGGGCGAAGTCGATATTTTTCTCGGGAATGGCGACGGCACCTTTCAGACTTCCAAAAGCTATCCCAGCGCCAGCGGGTCTGTGAATGCGGTGATTGGCGATTTCAACCACGACGGCATTCTGGATTACGCGGTTGGAAGCAACGCGTCGCAGGTGTTTTTACACAGCAGCGTGGTCAGCCTGTATTTCGGCGTGGGTGACGGTACGTTCAACGATAATATTGGTCAAACGACCTCGGCCGGCACTGTTCAGTTCCCCCTGGCCCTGGCTGCCGCCGACTTTACCGGGGACGGTCTGCTCGGCATCGCCGCCGGTGGGCAAGACAGCAATATCTTTGTGAATCTCGGGTACCAGACCGCGAACGGCACGCTGCCGAACATCACCGTGATTCAGGAAGATATGGTGACGGGCACCTATATTCCGGCAACGGGCGATGCCTATATGGGAAGCACGTCGCCGTCGTTGACGCTGGAGCCGCCGTCGTACTACTACGGCCTGACCTTCGATGGGAACCCGACGGAGCTGGACTACACCACCGGCGACACTCCCGCGCCGTTAACGGTGATTGTGAAGCAGAACCAAGTGCGCAGCACTACCGCGGCGTTTCCGGTCACGCTGACCGTAAAAGGGCCGACCGGAGCGAATGCCGTCTACAACCAGACAACCGTGGCCGGATCGACGTCGTTCCAACTGCCGGAGTTTACGCTGGCTGGGACGTACGCTGCGACGGCACACTCCGAGAGCGCGGCCGGCGGGGATGCGACGCTGAGCATCGTAGTCGCGGCGGGCGCGCAGACGGCGACGTCGCTGTTTATTACGTCTCCGTATCCCTCTCATGCGAGCAAGGGCATTGCTGCGCCGGTGATGCTTTCCGTGCTCGACCAGTTCGGCAATGCCGACGTTGCTTTTACGGGAACGGTGACGCTGACCACGACGGACAATGCGGCGCTGGTCTCTCCCGTGAGCTATACGTTTGCGGCGGCGGACAAGGGTGTGGCGACGTTCAATGTTACGTTCAACACGCTGGGCGCACAGTCGCTGACATTCTCGAGTGCGGGGCTGGCGGCTGTCACGCAGGCGGGCATCCATGTGTTGCCGCCGTCGGTGACGACGTTGAGTTTCTCGTCTACGCCAGTGGACTCGCTTTCGCCTGTGAGCCTGCAGGCCACGGTCACTGTTGGAGGCCAGCCGGCGACGCGCGGGACGGTGAACTTCTACGACAGCTTCTCGATTCCAAGCCTGATCGCGACGGCACAGTTGAATATCAAGGGTGAGGCGTCGATCGCGATGGTGCTGGGGGCAGGGTCGCATCCCATCACGGCGAAGTTTACGGGCAACCTGAGCGCCGGCGCGAGCACGTCGGCGAGCCAGACGCTGCTGGTAACGCCGAAGCAGAACTACGTTTCGACGGACCTGATCCAGTCCGGCGGCAATAGTGTTTACCAGATTGCAGACGGCGCGGGCTTTTTTGGAAGGCCGAGGCCGACAGGCCACGTCAACTTCATCGACACGAACCACGGGAACGCTATCCTCGACACTGAGACCCTCAACTCGCCGTATTACAGCTTCACGGTCAATACGGCCGACACGCCCGTGGGCATCGCGCCGTACGCCATTGTGGCGGGCGACTTCAACGGCGACGGCATACCCGACGTGGTCACGGTGAATTCAAATGCGACCGACAATACGATCTCGTTGTTGCGGGGTAACGGAGGTCTGGCCGGCCAGATCAATGCCGATGGCACGGTTAACGATTCGGCGTCGTTCCAGACGCCGCTAATCTATGCGGTGGGCAATCGTCCGGCGGGCATTGTGACCGGCGACTTCAACGCTGATGGCAAGCTCGACGTCGCGGTGGCAAATACCGGCGATGGGACGGTGTCCGTCCTGCTTGGCAAGGGGGATGGAACGTTCCAGACCCCGATCACGCTGACCGTGGGCAATGCGCCGGTGGGCATTGCAGCGGGCGATATCGACGGCGACGGAAACCTCGACCTGGTGGTGGCCAACTCCGGTGACGGAACGGTCTCGATCCTGCGCGGCAACGGCGATGGCACGTTCCAGACGCAGACGACGGTCACGGTCGGCACGAGTCCGCAAAATGTCGCGATCGCCGATCTAAATAGCGATAACGTGCTGGATGTTGCGGTAACGAATGGGACCTCCAACACCGTATCCGTGCTGCTGGGCAAGGGCGATGGGACGTTCCAGCCAGCGACTTCTCTTGCCACGGGGTCCGGCCCGTTTGCGATCGCTGCAATCGATGTGGCGGGGACGGGCAAGGTTTCGCTGGCCGCGACCAACTTCAATGACGGCACGGTTTCGTTCTTCAAAGGCAATGGCGACGGCACTTTCCAGACGCCTACGACTCTGACTGCATGTGCGCAGCCGACGGGAATGGCGGTGGCCGACTTCTACAACAGTGGTACGTTGAACCTTGCGGTGTCATGCTCCGGGGCGCAGACAAACACGGTTACCATCTTCAGCTCGGATGGGAGCGGCGGCTTCTACCCGGGTGGGGGCTATCCCCTGTCGGCGGCGGGGCCGAATCCGCAGGGCATCGTGGCCGTTGACGTTTCGGGTGTGGGACTGTCGGCGCTGGTGATCGCGGGCAAGAACGCTTCGAACCAGTACGACGGTCTGGTGTCGCGGCCGGCCATCTCGGTGCTGCCTGTGCTGCAAACCTATGGCGTCGTCGCCGGGCTCGGCGTCGGGATTGTGGACACCGACGAACATGTTGTCAGCGCGGTGTATGTGCCGGGAGTGGCTGACGCCTATGAGGCGAGCAGCAGTTCGGGCACCCTGAGTATTCCGGGTACGCTGTTGATCACGGCCCAGCTGACGCAAGTGCCAAGCGGGCCTTTCACCGCCGGCGTTGCCTTCCCGAATATTCGTGAAGAGGCGGACCAGGCCGGCCAACTGGACACCGCTTACACCGGTCCGCTGACGCTGCGCATCTTCGGCCTGGACGTCAGCTATTCGAAGACGTACACGGCGACGGCTGTCGCCGGCAAGGTTTCCATACCGGCGACTCCTCTGACGCTGGCAGGGACTTACCGGTTCTATATTTCGCTCGACGGCACCAACGAAATTTACATCATCAATTCGGATGTGCTGGTGGTTGCCGCGGGCGCCTCTCAGGCTGTGATCACAACGCCGTTTATTTCGCCCGCGGCGCGTGGGGTGAGCGGCGCGGTCGGGGTAACGATCGAAGACACCTTTGGCAATACGGTTACCAACTATACGGGCACGGTCGGTGTAACCACATCCGATTCCGCGGCGTCGATCAAGCCGACCAGCCATACGTTTATCACCAACGACGCCGGTTTTGCCTCGTTCGCCGTGACCTTCAACACGACGGGGACGCAGAGCATTACGGCCAGCGCGACGGGGCTGACCTCGGCAACGCAGAACGGCATCGTGGTCATTGCGCCGCAGCTTTCGACGACGACTACGGTGGGGTTTGCGCCGCTCTCTCCGCAGTCGGCCGAGACGGCGGTTACGCTGACGGCGATGGTGACGGACTCTGCCAATACACCGATCACACTGGGCGTGGTGAACTTCTACGACACGGCCGCTTCTCCGCATTTGATTGCGTCGGCCCCGCTGACGGGCACGGGCAAAGCGTCGGTCAAGATCAACTTCGCGGTGGGGACGCATGGGATTTCGGCGACGTTCCAACCGAAGAATGCGGATCAGGGCAGCAGCTCCGGCACGCAGACGCTGGTGATTTTGCCGGCGGCGAACTACCTCACGCAGACTGCACTGTCGTTCACAGGAATGCCCAGCGGCTATAGCCTGCTGGCGAGTGTAGGGGCGTTCGGTGCGGTGCTGCCTACGGGCCAGGTCGGCTTCATCGACACCAGCAACGGCAACGCGGTGCTGGGGACGATAGCGCTGGGTGCAGGCAGCAGTGCGTTTGCGCCACAGGTTCCGTACACCGGGATTTACGGTCCCGGCGACGTGATTCAGGCTGACTTCAACGGCGACGGCAGGCTGGATTTGGTGGCGCTGGACCTCAACTCGGTGACCTTCCTGCCGGGCAACGGCGATGGGACGTTTGGAACAGTAAAGACAACCTCTCTCTCGTCTACTGGCGCGACCCATATGGCGAGTGGCGATTTTGACGGCGATGGCCTGCTCGACCTCGCCATCGTCAGTTCGGACGGCACGGCCTCGATCATGCTGGGCAATGGGGATGGCACCTTCCAGACCGCGATTCCCTTGCCCGGGCTGGTCGATCTGCGTGGCGAGACCTCTCTATACGGTGCTCTGGCGGGCATTGCTGTGGGCGATTTCAACCGCGACGGCAAGCTGGATATCGCCATCTCGAATATCACCGACGGCACTGTGGCGGTGTTGCTGGGTTATGGCGACGGCACCTTCCAGCACCCGGTGTTCTACGCCGGAGAAACTGGTCCGGTGGGCCTCGCTGTGGGCGACCTGAACGGCGATGGCTATCCGGACATTGTGGTGGCCAACAGCAACGGCGACACGGTGTCCGTGCTGGAGGGCCTGGGCGATGGCACGTTCGGCGAGCAGACGACGTATCCCGTGGACGAAGTGCCGACGCAGGTCGCAATCGCGGACTTCAACGGCGACGGCAAGCCGGATGTCGCCGTGACCAATCAGGCGAGCGGGACAGTGTCCGTGCTGCTGGGCAAGGGCGACGGCACTCTGTTGCCGGCCGTGACCAGCCCGACCGGCAATGGCCCGACCAACCTCATCACCGGCGATTTCGACGGCGACGGCAAGCAGGATATCGTCGTCATCAATCAGGTCGACAACACGGCGGCGCTGCTGCTGGGCAAGGGTGATGGGACGCTGGGAGCGTCCGTGCCGTTCACTACGGGCGATGCGCCGGACGGTCTGGCTGCGGGCGACTTCACCGGCAGCGGGCGGTTGAGCCTCGCGGTCTCGAGCGCGACCGGAAATGCCGTGTCGGTGTTGCTGGGAGAAGAAGTTTACCCCGCGACGCTGAACTCCGTGAGCTTTACCGGCACCGGGCTGCATCAGGTAAAGGCGGTATACAACACCGGGACGGCGGATGCGTATGCTTCCAGCACGTCGGCGACGATCAATTTGTACGGCAAGGCTGCGCCGATTCCGACAGTGACGATCGCGTCATCGCAGAGTCCTGCCTCATTGGGCGCGGCGGTCACGCTGACGGCTACCGTCAGCTCCACTACGCAGGGGACGATCACCGGCACGGTCAAGTTCTACGACGGCGCCACGTTGCTCGGGACGCAGATGCTCGCTTCAGGGACGGCGAGCATTTCGGTCTCGACGCTGGCGCTGGGCGCGCACCCGATCACCGGCGTCTACTCCGGCGACTCGACGTATGCGAATGCGACTTCGCCGGTATTCCAGCAGGTGATTGGGGCGATTGCGACTTCGACCACGGCGCTGGTTTCCTCAGTCAATCCGGCGATTGTGGGGCAGAGCGTTACGTTTACCGCGACGGTCACTTCTTCGACCGCCGGCACTCCGACCGGGACGGTACAGTTCTTCTCCGATGGCACGAGCATTGGGACGGGAACGCTGAACGGCTCAGCCACAACGTCGGTTTCGGACAGCGCCCTGGTGTTTGGGCCGCATTCGATTACGGCGGTGTACAGTGGCGATGCGAACTTCCAGACCTCGACGGCGTTTGCGATTACCCAGTCGATCACGAAGACTCCGACGACGACGCTGTTGGCGGTCCAGTTTACGCAGATTGAAAACTACGGGCCCGATAATTACACCGCGACAGTGACCGCGTCATCGGGAACGCCGACCGGCATGGTCGACTTCTCCGATGGCACGTTCGACCTGGGGCAGGTGGCGCTCAACGGCGCCGGGGCGGCGGTATTCAACGGCTATCCGTACACGCTGGGCGCGCACAACATCGTGGCAACGTACCTCGGCGACACGACCTATGCCGGCTCGGCTTCGCCGACGATTGTGGTGAACGTCACACCTCCGCCGCAAACCACGGTGACAACCGCGACCGCGACGCCTAACCCGACGGACATCGCGTTGGGAACGACGTTCAGCATCACTGTGACCGGAGCGGACCACGGGATTCCTACGGGCACTGTGGGTCTGGTCGGTCCCAACAACTTCAACGCCGGTTCGGCGACGCTGGATGGTACTGGTAAAGCTACGATCCAACTTTCAACGCCGACGGCAGGAGCATATGGCTACTACGTCGCATATTACGGCGACCTGACGTACCAGGTCTCCAACTCGGCCAATATCCGGCTCGATGTGGCGCCGGATGCGACGACGCCGGTGGTGATTCTGACACTGTCGAAGAACCCGGTGCTGTCTGGGCAGCCGGAGGTCTTCACGGTCAACGTGAAGGCCGTTTCCGGCGGACCGCCGACCGGGACGGTAACGCTGACCGACGCCGCGGGATTCAATTCCGCCGTGACCATTGCCACGATTACGCTGAATAACGGGGTTGGCACATTCACGACCAGCAGCCTGGCCGTGAGCGACTTCCACGAGCTTGTTGCCACGTACAACGGAGACAGCACGTTCACGGCCGGCGGTCAGGACTACGCGTTCCTGGAAGTCGATCAGGGCCCGACGCTGCCTTCGGTGACGGCGTTGACGGTCTCGCCGAACCCGGTGAGCGTGGGCGGGACGGTGCTGCTTACCGCGACTGTCACAGCTCAGAGCAGCCTAGTGCCGAGTGGGACGGTGACCTTCTATGACGGGTCGCGCATCCTGGGCACGGAGCCGCTCAGTGGGTCGGGGGTTGCGACGTTCTCGATATCGAGTCTGCCGGCGGGATCGCATCCGATTACGGCGGCGTATAACGGCGACAGCTTCTTCAGCACATCGGTGGCCACAGCGAGTGCGCTGACTGTTGGCAGCGGGACGCCGGCGGCGACGACTACCGCTGTGTCGTCGACGCTGAATCCCTCGACGCATGGGGCGTTGGTGACGTTCAATGCGACGGTAGCTCCCAGCAGCGGTCCGGGTACGCCGACCGGCATGGTGATGTTTATGGATGGAGCAACGTTGCTGAATACCGCGACGCTGGCGGGCGGACATGCGTCGTATGGGACGTCCAGCCTTGCGACGGCGAGCCACAACATTACGGCGATGTACTCGGGCGATGGCAGCTTCGCCGCGTCGACGTCTGCGTTGCTGGTACAGGTTGTCGGGAAGGCGGCGGCACCGGGAGTTGCGCTGACGAGCAGCGGGGCGAGCGTTGTGGAAGGCGTGAGCGTGACGTTTACGGCGACCGTGACGTCGGCGATCGGCCCGGTGACCGGGTCGGTCAACTTCATGGATGGGGCGACGGAGATTGGGTCGGGGACTCTGACTGCCGGCGTGGCGACGTTTGCAACGAGCACGCTGAGCGCGGGGACGCATACGATCACCGCGGTATATAGCGGCGATGTGAATTTCCCAACAGCTACATCGTCTCCACTGACGGAGACGATTGGGCAGGGCGCGACGACGGTTGCGTTGACGACTTCGGGCGCGTCCGTGGCGGCGGGACAACAGGTGACGTTTACGGCTACCGTGGCGACGACCGCCGCGGGGACTCCGGCGGGGACGGTCTCGTTCTACGATGGCGCGACGCTGCTGGGAAGCTCGTCGCTGACCGGACTGGTTGCGACGTATGCAACGTCCTCTCTGAGCGCGGGGCCGCATAGCATTACGGCGACTTACTCGGGCGATGCGACCTTTGCTACGTCTACGTCGGCAGTGCTGACGCAGACGATTACGGTGGTTGCGACGGCTTCGACGACTACGGTGACGAGTTCGCTGAATCCGGCCGCGGCTGGCACCTCGGTGACGTTTACGGCTACGGTTTCTGTGACCGGCTCGACGACACCCACCGGCAACGTGAGCTTCTTCGATGGAGCAACGTTGTTGAACAGCACGGCGCTGTTGGCGAACAAGACGGCGACGTTCAGCACGTCTTCGCTGAGCGCCGGATCGCACAACATCACGGCGGCTTATGCGGGCGACACGAACTTCAACGGGTCGACTTCCGCCGTCCTGGTCCAGGTCATCAACGGCGTTGCGACGCCCACGACGATTGCTGTCGTCAGCACGCTGAACCCGTCCACGGCCGGCGCGTCGGTGACGTTTACAGCAACGCTTAGCGCGACCGGGCAGACTGCGCCGGGCGGCAATGTCAACTTCTTCGACGGCGCGACAATGCTGGGCGGTGTGGCGATCGCGGCGAACAAGACGGCGGCCTTTACAACGTCGGCGCTGACGGTTGGGTCGCATACGATTACGGCGACCTATGTGGGCGACGCAAATTATGCCACGTCTACCTCGTCCGCGCTGACGGAAGTTGTGAACACGGTTGCAACCACGGCCGCCGTGGTCAGCTCTCTGAATCCATCGACGGCGGGCGCGTCCGTAACCTTTACCGCGACGGTGAGCACGGCCGGGACGATCGCACCTACCGGCAACGTCAACTTCTTTGACGGAACGACGCTCCTGGAAAGCACGGCAATTACTGCCGCGAAGACGGCGGCGTTTACAACGTCGGCGCTGACGGTTGGGTCGCACACCATTACGGCAACGTATGTGGGCGATGTGAACTACGTTACTTCGACCTCGGCGGCAGTGACCGAGGTTGTCAACACTGTCCCGACGACGACTGCTGTAACGAGCTCGCTGAATCCATCTCCAACCGGCGGCTCGGTAACATTTACGGCAACGGTCAGCACGACGGGATCCATCGCGCCTACCGGAAACATCAACTTCTACGACGGCGCGACGTTGCTGGACAGCACGGCGATTGCGGCGAACAAGACGGCAACGTTTACGACCTCGGCGCTGGCGCTTGGGTCGCATACGATCACCGCAACCTATGTCGGCGACACGAATTACGTGACTTCCACATCGGCGGCGGTGACGCAGGTCGTGAACAAAGCCGCGACGACGGCGGCGCTGACTTCTTCGCTGAATCCTTCGGTGATCGGGCAGTCGGTGACGTTCACGGCGACTCTGACCTCTGGCACTGCGGGAACGCCGACGGGGACGGTGGCCTTCAGTGATGGCAGCACGGTGCTCTCGACCGTGACGCTGACCTCGAACGTGGCGACATACAGCACGGCGGCGCTGGCCACTGGAAGCCACACGATTACGGCAACGTACTCGGGCGATGGGACGTTTGGCGGAGTGACTTCTCCGGGCGTGACGCAGGTGGTTCAGCCGCTGGTTCTGCCGGACTTTACGTTAAGCATCCCGGCGGGGACTCAGACCATCGATCCGGGCGGAAGCGCGACGTACAGCATCTCGGCGACATCGATCAACGGGGCGTACAACAACGTGGTGACGATGTCGGTGACGGGCCTGCCGGTTGGGGCGACGGCGACCTTCGTGCCGCCAACCATCACGCCGGGTGCGACGGCGGGGACTTCAGTGCTGACGGTCCATGTGGCGCCGCTGACTGCTCATGCGCAGATGGACCGGAAGCTGTGGTTTGCGGCGCTGCTGTTGCTGCTGCCGGTGATGCGGAGGCGGTCGCGGTCGCTGCCGCGGCTGGCTGCGATGGCGGTTTGGGCGACGATCTCGCTGGGCGCCGTGATGGGAGTTACGGGATGCGGAGGCGGGTTCTTCGGGCAGGCGCCGCAGACCTACACGCTGACCATTACCGGCGCCAGCGGGACGACTACACACAGCACCACGACGACTCTACAGGTGCAATAGGAGAGACATGCGCAATCTTCCGGAACTGACTCGCGCTCTTGCGACAGCCGCTGTTTTATTTGCTTTCGCCGCGCCCGTCCGGGCACAGGTGACAGCCGCGCCTTTGCAGCGGACGATCGACGTGAGCGCGAGCTACACGTATCTTCATGCGAACGCGCCGCCGGGAGGGTGTGGGTGCTTTTCGATGAATGGCGGCAGCGCATCGGCGGCGTTCGGTCTGACTCCGTCGCTGAGCGTGGCTGCGGACTTCGGTGTGACTCATGCGGGCAACATCCTGAACTCGACGGAGACGCTGACGCTGACGACCTACCTGTTCGGACCGCGGTATACGGTGCGGTCGCATGGGTGGCGCGTGCTGCCGTACGGGCAGGTGCTGCTGGGCGGCGCGCACTCGGCGTCGAACTTCCCATTCAACAGCGGACGGAACGGGTTTTCGCTGCTGGCTGGCGGAGGGCTCGATGTTCCGTTCAAGAGACACTGGGCGTGGCGCGCGGTGCAGATGGATTATCTGCTGACACGGGTCCCGAACGGCAGCACGAACTCGCAGAACAATTTTCGCGTGACGACGGGGCTGGTATACCGGTTCGATCGGCGGTAGGCGATCACCTGGGGTGAAAATCGCGGTCAGAGCAACGCCGGGTCCGTACCGGTACCCCCTCCCCCTCCCCTCGAAGGTACCTTGCACGGAAGTGCTTTAGAATGCTGGGCTCCAGAGCAGGAGGTCTCCTCAAACGATTCATTCTAAATGGCTTCGGTGCAAAGTATTCCTGCGTAAGGAGTTAGAAGCGGGTTCGGCGATTGTGGGTCGATTTTCAGCTGCGAGCTTCGAGCTACGAGCTACGAGTCTCCAGTTGCCAGGTTCCAGTCTCGGGCGGAGAGCGATGAGGGAGTACACCTACCTTTCTGTTGAGAAGCGAGGGTTGAGGAGCGAGGGTTCTGGAGAGATCAGAGCTCAGAGCGCAGAGGTACTGGGCGCGGTTGGCGTCTGGAAGTCTCCTGTTCAGTCTTGAGTTGTGAGTTTTGAGTCCTGATTTAATTGTAGCTGGTTGAGAGATAAATCACGCCAGGTTTTGAGAATTAGTTTTGTCTGTGTTCATGCGGGGTTTGGGGGTTTTGCACAGGCTGGGGGGCTTGACAGCAAAACAGGGGATGGGGGGTAGGGGACAGTGCAATGCCAGTGCAACGGCAAAAGCCCGCTGGTGAGAGCGGGCCTTGTTGTTGCAGAGGTTGCAGGTGAGGGTGAGGCGGTTGCCTCATCCTGGGATTTAGGCTTTGAGGAACCTGCGGCGGGCTGCTCCGGCGAGGGAGAGGACGCCGGTGCCGAGGAGGACGATGGAGGAAGGTTCGGGGACGGCTGGCGGCGTTGCCGGGACCTCTACGACCGAAACGTCGTCCAGGCGGAAAAAGCTGGGGCTGCTGTAGGCTGCGAAACGGATCGTGTCCGATCCTGTTCCGAGGACCAAGTAGGAGTATTCGGTGTAACTTCCGGAATCTGTCGATCCGTCGTCGTTCAACAGAGTTGAACCGCCAAAGGAGGCCTGGAACAGTTCGTGCGGATAGCCTTGAGCTCCATTCTTCATGTAGAAGGTGAAGTCGAGGTATTCCCCGGGTGTGTCCGAGATAGATTGCGATAGGTCCGCGGCGCCGTCGGACAAGTAGTTGCCGAAAGAAACGTTAGAGCTTCCGCTGTAAGGGGATGCGTCGACTAAGTCGTAGGCCCCCCAGTTATGGACGTCCCAATCGAGGGGCGCGAAGCCGCTTCCCGGGATGTTGCGAGAGCCTCCCTCAAATCCACAGTTTGTAACGAGGTTTCCAGAGATGGCGTCGCATTGGCTGGTTGAGGCGTGCATGGCGGGTGTTGCGCTGACGGCAAGGACGAAGAGGAGACTGACGAAATGATGGAGGCGACGCATAATGGCCCTTTCTGGGTGGTTGCAGGGAAAGCGATGGCATGTCCGAACAGCTTGCGCGGTGGCGAGGCGAGTTGAGCTTCGCCGTGGGAAATGATGAGTAAAACTTACCATCGGAGAGCGAGGGTTTATTTATATCTTTGGTAATCCGGGTAACGTGCGGGGCGGTTACGCGGCGCCGCGAGAGCATGTTTCAGAGGCTGAATTCGGGCGATGGTGGGCGTGAAGTCTGGATGATCGCCGAGGCAAAGGCGGCGCCGGTGGTTGAACGGGTCTAGCGTTTTGGGTAATGCGGACGGCTTTGCAGGTCCCTCGGCTGCGGCTCGCAAAAGCGCGAGCCTTCGCTCGGGATGACAAATTTGTGTGGGTGCGGAAGAAAGCGTGAACCGCTCAGCCGTGCAATAGCCAGTCATACTGCTCGTCGGTGAGGGGGACGACGGAGAGGCGGAACTGGCGGAAGAGCAGCGAGCCTTTAAAGACTGCGGCTTCGCGGATTTCGGCCAGCGGCTTTTCGCGCTTGAGGCGCTTGCCGGCTTTGAGACGGACGATGGGCGTCGTCATTTTGGAGGGTGGTACAGGCGGGTCCAGCTTGACGGAGACGACTTTGGCGGTCCCGACCGCGGCTTTGCCTTCGTTGGAGTGGTAGATGACGCACATTTCGCCCTTTTTCATGTTGCGGAGGGTGATGAGCGCCTGGGGGTTCTTGATGCCGTCCCAGGTGGTCTCGCCGTCGCGCAGGAGGTCGTCGAAGGAGTATTTACCGGGCTCGGACTTGAGGAGGTAAGGCATAGGCAGTGAATAGTTGATAGTGAATAGTGAATAAGGCAAGTACAGTTTAGCCGCCCAGGTCGAGGAGTTCCACTTTGGGGATTGGCTGGCCGAGGAAATGGCTGCCGAGGCGGGCGAATTTCTCGATAGAGTCGGTGGCGAAGCACTCGAATGTTGCCGGGGCGAGAACGTCAGAGGAAGGCTTTGGCTTTACATGACGCGCTACGACCTCTGCCGTGACCTTCGCCGAATCGACGACCTCGGCGTTGCAACCGAGATGTCTCAAAGTGGCTTTCACCAGTGGTTCGATTAGAGGATAGTGCGTGCATCCCAGAATGACGAGCGTGGGAGAACATAGTGCGAGAGCTTCGCGGAGGTAGATTTCGACAACCTGCTTTGTGACAGGATGATCGAGCCAGCCTTCTTCAATGAGTGGAACGAGCAACGGGCAGGCTTTTTCCGTGGGACGTAAGCCGCGACCTTCGCAATGAATTTTATACGCGTGAGACTCGACGGTCGCGGTGGTCGCGAGGATCAGCGTCTCAGCCCCCTGATGTTGATAGTGGGACATCCAGACGACGGGGTAGATCACTCCGTCGACAGGAATCGAGACTGCGGCGGCGATCTCGCTGAGCGCAAGGGCCGTGGCAGTGTTACAGGCGATGACCAGGTGATCGGCACCCTTTGACTCGAGAAAACGGGCCGCTTCGACCGCGTAGCGGGCGATGGTGGCTTGCGATTTGGCTCCGTAGGGCAGACGCGCGGTGTCGCCGAGATAGACGTAGTGCGCGCCGGGAACCAGCGGCAGAAGGGCACGCAGCACCGTCAGGCCGCCGAAGCCGGAGTCGAAGACGCCAATGGTGGGACCGTTCGCGCTCGTCATTGGGTGGATGAGGTGGAACCTTTGGTGGTGGTGTCGCGGGAGGGATAGGTGCGGAGCAGGTCGGCGTGTCCGGCGAGGGTTTCGCGGGGCTGGCCGTCGACCAGGAAACGAACTTGTTCGATCTGCGGCAGGTTTGCGTGCAGCGTGCCGATCATCGAAAGCAGCGTCAGCGACTCCACCTCGACGCCCGAGGGATGCGCGTTGACGAAGCTGCTGTGCAGGTTGATGACGGCGAGTTCGCCGCCCGGGCCGATGGGTTGCAGAGCGTTGGGGTCGGTCGAGGGCACGGGGATTGTGGTTGCCGCACTGCCGTCGGGCGCGGTGCCGCCGCTGGTGTCCACGGTGTGGCCGGTAATGGGCAACGCGACCAGGAATACGTCCGCGACCGCCGCGCCCGATTGCAGCGGATGGGGCGAGCCCGGGAGAGCGTAGTCGGCGACGAGGTGCTCGAGGAGAGCGCGGGCGCGGGCGGTTGGCTCGGAGGGCAGAGCGATGAGGCGGTCGGTCGCGGTGATGGAGCCGTCGGAGTCGTTGGCGAGGTCGAACGTGATGTCCTCAGATTCGGTGTACGGCGCGTCGATGGGCGTCTCGTCGGCGAGGGAGCTGAGGCGGTTGCGGGCGCTCTGGCGCTCGTAGAAGAGGAAGCAGGCCATCGCGACGATGCAGGCGATGAGGGTCCAGAAGGTAATGCGCTGGTAGCGGGGAATCATGGGGTCGCCTCGCTGGTTGCGGCGACGGGCGGAGCGGGAAGTGGAGTGAGGCGCGTGGGCGGTTGGGCCTGATTCTGCCAGAAGACCAGCGCAGCGGCCAGCGCTTCGGCGACGCGCTGTTGATAGGCCCCATCGTTGAGGCTGGTCGCATCGCTGCCATCGGGCGCGAGCTCGACGACCAGCGCGGGGCAGGTGAGCGAGTCGACGGGCCGCACCGAAGCGCGGCTTTCCACCAGCGGAATCCGAGCGCGGCCGAGCGCGGCGCCAATCTGGCTGGCCAGCTTCTGGCTTTCACCGACCCACGCGGCCTGGGCCGTCAGCCACGGTGCGGGAACTGTTTCGCCGGCGGTTGGATCCAGCTCGGAGGTGTAGAGATGTACGCCGTTGCCGCTGGCGGTCGCGTGCAGCAGGAGGCAGGCGACGGGACGGGCATGGTTGGCGATGCCTGCGCGATCGTCCAGCGAGAGTGGAGCCGCGGTCGGGTCAGAGTCCGGGGCCGCGGAGTCGCTGTCGCGGGTCATTACGACCGTGAAGCCGCGCGCGGACAGCAGCGAGCGGAGGCGGAAGGCGAGAGCGAGTGTGATGTCCTTCTCGACGATCTGGTCGTTGATGCGCGAGCCGGTGTCGCCGCCGCCGTGTGCGGGGTCCAGAAGGATGACGGTGCGGTTGAAGCCTCCGGCGGAAAGCTGGGCGAGGGCCGCGGCGGGGTTTTCGGGCGCCCGTGGGGGTGCGGGTTTTGCGGTGTCGTCGGGCTTCGGAGCAGCGGGCGTGGCGGCCGGCGCGACAGGAAAAGACGTCGTAAGGTGCGGCGGCGTCTGCGCCGCGGTGCGGGTCTGCGCCGGCTTTGGCGGCAAACGGACTACTGGCGCTGGAGGCCGGGCAGGCGCCGGGACGGGTGTGGCCTGCTGGCCCAGTGCCGCCAGCGACGCCGAAGCGAGCAGAAGCAGCGTCAGATGTTGGGGAAAGGTCAAAGTGTCGGTGCTCGTCGGGTTACTTGGTGCTTAAGGTCGTACAACGTTGGGGGCGGATACGACGCTGATTGTAACGGGTTGGATGCGGGCTGAGTGCCGGACGGCGACGCGACAGCGTAAACTTCATTGCATGAGGGTGTTTGGCGTCGATTGCGGGACCGAGTTTACCGGCTACGGCGTGGTCGAGGTGGACTGCGACGCTCGCACGCCGAAGCTGCGGTACTTGTGCGCGGGAGCTGTGAAGCTGAGCAAGAAAGACTCGACGGCGCAGCGGCTGGCGCAGGTGTATGCGGAGTTGACTGCGCTGATGCAGCTGTGGTCGCCCGAAATGGTGGCGATCGAGGAGGTGTTCTTTTCCGCGAACGCCAAGTCCGCATTGAAGCTGGGGCAGGTGCGCGGAGTGGCGATGCTGGCGGCTGCGAATTGCGGCCTTGCGGTTGCGGAATATGCTCCGCTGACGATTAAGAGCTCTGTCGTAGGCTATGGCCTGGCGGCCAAGGAGCAGGTGCAGTTTATGGTTTGCCGGCTGCTGGATCTGGAAGTTGTTCCGAAGCCCGCGGACGCCGCCGACGCGCTGGCGATCGCGATCTGCCACATACACCACGCGCAAACAGCGGAGGCGCTGCGGAGATGAAAGTCTGGTTGTTGAGTCTTGTTTTGTTCGCACCTTTCGCATCGGCGCCGGCGGGCCCGGGCGGACCGCGCCAGGAGATTTCGTTCCACTTTGAAAGCGCGCTTGGGCCGGTGCCCGACTACACCATCGCCGTCAATGCCGATGGCACCGGAAAGTATTGGACGGGCGCTTATCCGACTGATGAAGGTGCGACGCCGAAGCGGGTTGTTTCGCTTACGATTACCGCGCCGACTGTAGCAAAGATCTTTGCGGCGAAGGAATTCATCGTGCCGGATAAGTGCGAGACGCATCTCAAAAATGTCGCGAAGACCGGTAAGAAGACTTTTACTTTTTACGACAACGATCGGGAGACGGTGTGTGTCTTCAACTACTCCGACGATGAGAAGATCAACGCGGTCGCTTCGACGTTTCAGGAGATTGCGTACACGCTTCAGGAAGGCGACAGACTCAAGCACGATCACCGCTTCGATCACCTCGGCCTGGACGCCGACCTGGATGCGCTGCTGGCGGCGGCGAAGGACGGCAACGTGATCGAAGTGCAGAACATAGCGCCGGTGTTGCAGTCGATCGTCGACGACGATGAGATCATGTCGCCCTCGCGGCGCAAGGCGAAGAGTTTGCTGGAACTTGCGGGGGTTCAGGCGCCGGCGAGTGCGCGGTAAAGCTCGGCCATCGATTCCAGAGTGACGGCTTCCGCTCGCGCCTGCGCGGGGATTGCCGCGGGCCATGCGGCTTTGAGGCGTTCCGCGTCGTAACCGGCTGCGCGCAGGTTGTTGCTGAGCGTCTTGCGCTTCTGGGCGAAGGTCGAGCGCAGGAAGGTGTTGAAGCCTTCCGGCTCGACGTGCAACTCTGCGAAGCGCGGGGCGAAATCCAGTCGCAGGACGGTCGAGAAGACGTCGGGCGGCGGCGAGAAAGAACTCGGCGGCAGCGTGAACAGACGCTCCGCGTGGGCGTGCATTTGCGTGAATGCCGAGAGTGCGCCGTAGTCGCTCGATCCGGGGGCGGCGGCGATGCGGTCGGCTACTTCGCGCTGCATCATGACGACGGCGCGACGGAGGATTCCCGATCGCGCGAAAGCGAAGAGGTGGAGGAGGATGTCGGAGGTGATGTAGTAGGGGAGGTTACCTATTACATCGAGGTTGTCGGTTGTCGGTTGTGGGTTGTCGTTCAGGAGCGTGGTGAGATCGGTTTCGAGGATGTCGGCGGTGTGGATGGTGACGTGGGGGTCGTTGCGGAAGCGGAAGGAAAGTTCGCGGGCGAGGGCGGGGTCGAATTCGATGCAGTGCAGGCGGCGGCAGCGGGTGGCGAGGAGTGCGGTGATGGCTCCGTGGCCCGGGCCGATTTCGACGACGGTGCGACCGTGCGTGTCGCCGAGAGACTCCGCGATGCGGCGGCACGCGGCTTCGTCGACGAGGAAGTTCTGGCCGAGTTTTGGCTTACGCGAAGGCATTCACTTCAGATGCTACGCGTGCGGCGTTGCATCGCGTAATGCAGCGGGATGCCCGCGAGAATGACCGCTGTGCCGATCAAGGAATTTCGAGGTTGATCGTGGAAGCTGAATACCAGCAGGACGATTGCCGCCACAATGAACAGCGCGGGCACAACAGGGTAGCCGGTGACGCGGTAAGGGCGCGGGGTGTCCGGCTCGCGATGACGGAAGACGAAGACGGTGGCTGCGGTGAGGGCGTAAAAGAGCCACTCCGAAAAGATGGCGAGAGAGAACAGCGCCTGAAATTTTCCGATGGCGAGCAATAGCAGGGAACTCAAAACGGCTTGCAGGATGAGGCTCGACGATGGGGTTTGAAAGCGCGGGTGGATGCGTGCCAGCGCAGTTGGAAACAGCCTGTCGCGCGCGGCGGCGAATGGAACACGCGCGCCTGAGAGCGAGCTGCCGACGAAGGTGGCGCAGATGCTGACGGCCATGCCGATGGAGACCAGGGCGGCGCCGAAGTGTCCCGCGACCAACTGCATCGCGTCGGCGGCGGGGCGGTCCGTCGCCGCGATCGCAGCGGAGGGCAGGACGTACTGGATCGCTCCGTTGGTCAGCATGTAGAGAGCGCCGACGACGGCCACGCCTCCAATGAGTGCCAGCGGCAAGGCGCGTTGCGGATTCTTCACTTCGCCGGCCATTTGCGACACGTCCGACCAGCCGTCGTAGGCCCACAGCGCGGCAACGAGCGCGATCATGAAGCCGGTGAAGCCGCCCTTCGCGCCGCTGAAGTGAGTCGCGAAGTTGCGCCACGAGCCGTGTTCGAGACTTGTGAAGCAGAAGCCCGCGATGACTACGATCAACAGGACTTTCAACCACGTCAGCAGTGTCTGCACGTTGGCCGACTCGCGCGTGCCCACGATGTTCAACCATGTAATGAGCCACGTCGCGGCGATGGCGAATACCTGGCTCCAGAGCAGGTGCGGGAACACCGGCTTGGAGAAGAACCCAAACATGGCAAAGGTCCCGAGCACTCTCATCAGGCCCGCCGCGATGGTCGCTATGGATGCCGGCTTGGCGATGGTGACCCACGTCCAGGTGTAGAGGAATGCGACGAGGTCGCCGTAGGCGTCGCGCAGGAAGGCGTATTCGCCGCCCACGCGCGGCTTCATCGCCGCGACTTCGGCATAGGTCATCGCGCCGAAGAGCGAGAGCAGGCCGCCCACGATCCACACGGCGTAAACCATGCGCGAACTGCCGACGGCGGCCATCATTTCGCGGGGGACCAGAAAAATTCCCGAGCCGATGATGATGCCGACGACGATCGCGGTTGCGTGGGTTGCGTTCAGGACGCGCGGCAGGTCTCCGGCGATATGTGCGGGGTCTTTCTCCATGGATGGGTGGAGAGTAGCACGGCTGGAGACGATGCGGAGCCCGGAAATTGTCCGAAACCCTCGGGGCGGCATCGTAGTATTCGACCAGCAGTGCAATGGAGGAGATCGAGATGGAGTGGACGCCAGGGGACATGAGCAGCGACATCGAAGACCGCAGGGACGACTCCGGGGGCGGCGGTGGCTTCGGGTTTGGCGGTGGAGGCGGTCTGGGGATCGTCGGCGTTCTTGTGCTGCTCGTCGTGAGTCTCATCACTGGGCATAACTTTCTCCGCGGGCTTTTCTCCGGGGGCGGAGGTCCGCAGCCTACGCAGCAGATGCGGCCGGCAGCGCCGCATACCCACAGTGCCGCGGAGGACCGCGACGCGCATCTGATCTCGGTCGTGCTGGACGACGTGCAGCAGCAGTGGACGCAGATTTTCGCGAAGCAAGGCAAGCAATATCGCCACGCGAAGCTGGTGCTTTTTCGCGGTGCCACCTACTCCGGTTGCGGGACGGCGCAGACGGCGACGGGGCCGTTTTACTGTCCTGCGGACGAGAAGGTCTACATCGACCTCGACTTCTGGGATGAGCTGCGGCGGTTTGGGGGAAGCACCGCGGACTTTGCGCAGGCTTATGTGATCGCGCACGAACTTGGGCATCATGTGCAGAAGCTATTGGGCACTGAAGGCAAGGTGTCGCGGCTCGAACAGCAGGAGCCTAGCCAGCGCCTTCATCTCTCCGTTGATACCGAGTTGCAGGCTGATTGTTATGCGGGCGTGTGGGCGCATTCGTATGTGGCGCGGGGCAAGGCGGACGCCGGCGATATCGCCAATGCACTGAATGCGGCGGCCGCGGTGGGGGACGATCATTTGCAGAAGATGAGCGGGCGGGCGGTGAGCCCTGAGAAGTGGACGCATGGTTCGGCGGCGCAGCGTACGGCGTGGTTCAAGCGCGGGGAAATCGGCGGGGACATGTCGCAGTGCAACACGTTCGGCGGGGCTTCGCAGTAGCAACGAAGCAGCAACCGGGGTGCCCCTCTTCCCTATGTAGCGGCTAGTTTGGCGGTAGTGTGTCGATTTTCAGCTGCCAGCTTCGAGTTGCCAGTTGCCAGTCTCGGAGTCGTGGAGGAGCGGTCAGGAAAGGCGGGTTCTGTTCAGCTCAGAGCTCAGAGCTTAGAGGTTTTGAGCGTGGAGGTGCTGGGCGCTGTTGGCGTCTGAACCGGTGAAGCCCGGGATTACTGGAGGATCGGCAGCGGCGAATCCGCCGGGGCGTCGGCTGCGAAGTATTTGCGAATCTTTTCAGCAGCCGCAGCGGGCACTACGGCGGTCAGGGAGTCAGGGTCTTTTTCGGCGGCCTGTTTCAGTGCGCGGACGCTGCCGAAGTGTTCGAGCAGGCGCTGGCGGGTGATGCGACCGACGCCGGGGATGCTGTCGAGTTCGGATTCGCGGTCGCGCATCTGGCGGCGCTTGCGGTGGTAGGTGACGGCGAAACGGTGGCTCTCGTCGCGGATGCGTTGGATCACATGCAGCACAGGCGAGCGGCGGTCGAGCACTATGGGGTCGTCTTCCTGGCCGTAGACGTAAATGACTTCCTCGCGCTTGGCGATTGAGGCGAGCGGCTGTGTTGTGAGACCGATTTCCATGAGGGCGTCCGCCGCGGCGTGCAGTTGGCCGAGGCCGCCGTCGATGAGCACGAGTGAGGGCATGGGCTTCTTGTCGTCGTGCAGGCGTTTGTAGCGCCGATGGATGATCTCGCGCATGGAGGCGAAGTCGTCGACGCCGCTGACGGTTTTGACCTGGAACTTGCGGTAGTCGGCCTTCTTCATCGCGCCCTTTTCCCATACGACCATGGAGGCGACCGTTTCCGCGCCCTGGATGTGGGAGATGTCGAAGCACTCGATGCGTTCGGGTGGTTCGGCGAGCGTGAGTGCTTCCTGGAGGGCTCCCTGCATGGACTTGATGCTTGGCTGTAGAACGCGGAAACGCTGGTCGTACGATTGCTTTGCGTTCTGGCAGACGAGATCGACGAGGGAACGCTTGTCTCCGCGCTGCGGGGCGGCGATTTCGATCTTGAAGCCGCAGCGTTTGCGCAGAGCTTCGGCGAGCAGGGCGCGGTCGGGGAAGTCGACGGGAACGTAGATGTGTTTCGGGACGTACGCCTGATCGAGGTAAATCTGCTTGAGGAGCGCGGAAAAGAAGACGGGGGCGGAGAAGGTTGTGGGTTGTGGGTTCTCGGTTGTGGGTTCGGGCGAGGCAAGGGCGGAGTGCTGATCGGACGGCTGTGAGTCGGCAATGATTTCGGGGGCCGATTCGCATGGCTCGGGCTCAAGCTGCGGTTCGCTTTCGAGATCGGTGTCATCACTTTCCTCGTCGACCATGTAGGGATTGTTGGCGCCTTCGAACTCCCACAGATATTCCCAGAACATGTCGCGGCGGTCGACGATTTTGCCCGAGCGCATGTGGAACAAGTTGACGGCGAGCATGTCCTTTTCGAAGTGAAAGCCGAAGACATCGGCGTCTTCATTTTCGGGGGACTCGATGCGCTGACGGTCCTGCGATTGATGCACTGTGATGAGCTGATCGCGGAGACGCGCCGCCAGCTCGAACTGCATGTTTTCGGCGGCGGATTCCATGCGGGCGGTGAGGCGCTGCTCCAGTTCGGTCGACTTGCCCTCGAGGAACAGTTGCACGTCGCGAATGGCCTGGCGGTAATCGTCGGTGGAGATGAGGCCTTCGACGCAGGGCCCGAGGCAGCGCTTGATGTAGTACTGCAAACAGGGGCGAGGGTGGTAACGGTTGAGATCGACTTTGCAGCTTGGGATGAGGAAACTGCGGTGGATGACATCGACGAGCCGATGCGCGAGATTGCCGGGAAAGTACGGGCCGTAGTACGCTCCGCCATCCTTGCGGAGGCGGCGTGTGACGAAGACTTTGGGGTGGCGGTCTTGTAGCGAGAGCTTGATGTAGGGGTACGTCTTGTCGTCGCGCAGCAGGATGTTGAAGCGGGGCTTGCGCTGCTTGATGAGATTGTTTTCGAGCGCGAGGGCTTCGTGTTCGTTGGCGACCGTTATGTATTCGAGGTCGACTGCTTCGCGCATCAGCGAGCCGGTTTTCGCGTTCATCTGAGAGGCCGCAAGAAAGTAGGAACGCACCCGGGAACGCAGGTTCTTGGCCTTGCCGACGTAGATGACTACGCCCTCGGCATTCTTGTAGAGATAGCAGCCGGGGCCGGTGGGCAGAGTCCGAATTTTTGCGAGGAGGTCCATGAAGGCAGAGGTTAGAGCGTAGAGGATAGAGTGTAGAGCTTCCTCGGCGATGCGAAAGCTCAACCCTATTGGACGCGTCGCGAGGCTGGAGGATTCGTCTGGCGGCTAGTGGGATTTCAGGCGGCGATAGACGATGTAGAGCAGCGCCGACGTCAGGACGACCCACGCGAACTGGTACCAGTAGAAGAACGGGAAGCCGAACAACGCCGGTGTCGCGCGGGCGTAGAGCGCGGGGAAACACAGTCCGAGATAGGGCAACACCAGCAGGACCGCGGTGGGCCAAGTTTTCGGCTTGCGGTCTGGCTGTGCGCTCTCCATGAGCAGGATGCTACCACGGTCGGGTAAGCTGTCAGTATGCCCGATGCGGTGGACAACAAGAGCGCGGAGACATTTGCAGGGGCCTCGGCGAGCCTTGCGCGTGCGGTTGCGATTATGGCCAGGCTGCGAGGGCCGGGCGGGTGTCCGTGGGACCGGGAGCAGACTTTCGACACCATCAAGCGGCATACGCTGGAGGAGACGTACGAGGTTTTCGACGCGATCGAGCGCCGCGCCTGGCCCGACCTGAAGGATGAGCTCGGCGACCTTCTGTTGCAGGTGCTGTTCTATGCGCAGATGGCGGCGGATGCCGGTTATTTCAACATCGCCGATGTCGCCGATACGCTGAATGCGAAACTGATTCGCCGGCATCCGCATGTTTTTGCGGACGCTGTTGCGTCGACGCCGGATGCTGTTCTGCGCAATTGGGAGCAGATCAAGGTTGAGGAGAAGAAGTCGAGGCCGGCGGGGGAGTCGATGCTCGACGAAGTGCCTCGCTCCATGCCCGCGACGCTGGAAGCGCATAAGCTTGGATCGAAGGCGGCGAAGGTGGGCTTCGACTGGCCGGACAGTTCCGGGCTGTTCGCGAAGATGGACGAAGAGATTGCCGAGTTGATGGTCGAAGTGGAAGCGAAGCACAGCGAGAATGTTGAGGCCGAGTTCGGCGACCTGATGTTTACGGCGATGAACCTGGCGCGTCATCTGAACGTCGATGCCGAGTCCGCGCTGCGGCGCAGCAATGCGAAATTCCGCGCCCGCTTTGCGGCGATGGAGCGCGTCGCGGGCGGGCGGGAAGGCCTGGAGCGGCTGGCTCCCGAGGCGTTGGAGTCGTTGTGGGCACAGGCGAAAATTTCCGTGATTCACGAAGGGGTAAAGAGTTGACCGTTTCTGCAACGAGGGTGGCGCCCGATATTCGCATAGAGCCTCTTACCACGCTGGAGCAATTCGATCGCTGCGTCGATCTGCAAAATACTGTGTGGGCGTATGACCTTTCCGCGATGATGACGCAGAAGGTGTTTTTGCTGGCTTCGCATATCGGTGGGCAGGTGCTGGGCGCGTTCGATGGCGACACGCTGGTCGGGTATGCGATGTCTTTGCCGGGCGTGCGCAAGGGACACGCCTATCTGCACTCTCACCATCTTGCCGTGCTGGAGGGGTGGCGCGATTTTGGCGTGGGGCGGTGCCTGAAGCTGGCCCAACGCGACGATGCGCTGGCGCGCGGATTCGAGCTGATGGAGTGGACCTTCGATCCGCTGGAGATTAAAAATTCGCACCTGAACTTCGCTCGGCTTGGCGCGATCTCGCGGCGATATGCACGCAATTTTTATGGCGAATCGGCGTCTCCGTTGCATGGGGGGCTGCCGACCGATCGTATCTACGCGGAGTGGTGGCTGAAGTCGGACCGGGTTGCGCGGACCCTCGCGGGCGAGACGACGGTGATGCATGTCACGGAACACGTCGACGTCCCTGCGGAAATTTCCGTGTGGAAGGCGGCCGAGGAGACTCGTGCGCGGGCACGCCAAGTTCAGAATGCCAACGCCGATGCACTGGAGTCGGCGTTTGCGCGCGGACTTTCCGTGATCGGTTATGAACGAAATTCGCGCGGCGACGGGCGCTTTCTGCTCGGAAAATGGGACGAGGGTCTTGCGTACTAGACCTTCGCCGTAACATCAAGGTTTTCACTCTCGGAGATTTTGCTTTGCAACTGCAAGTCAAACCGCAACACATCGGTATCGTCGCCTGTTCGGCTGAAGGCGCGGCGCTATGCTATCGAACCATCTGTATTGAAGGCGCGGCGCTCATGGGGCCGCACGATCATCCGGAGGTTTCGATGCATACGCATTCGCTCGGTGAGTATATGAAGTTCATCCATCGCGGCGACTGGAAGGGCGTCGGCGATCTCATGCTTTCTTCCGCGAACAAGCTTGCGACGATCGGCGCGAAATTTCTTGTTTGCCCGGACAACACCATTCACCAGGCACTGCCTTGTGTCGAAGCGCAATCGCCGCTGCCCTGGCTGCACATCGCCGAAGTGGTTGCAGAGCGCGCCGTCGAGCGTGGGTTTTGGCGTCTGGGTCTTACCGGGACGCGATGGCTGGTGGAGAGCGAGGTCTATCCGGAAAAGCTCGCTGCGCGCGGCCTGGAGTATCTCCGCCCCGACGCCGCGGAACGCGAGGAAATCAACCGCATCATAATGGATGAGCTAGTGTATGGCGTCTTCAAACCTGAATCGGTTGCGTCATTTCAACGCATCATCGGACGTATGCAGAGCGAGGGGTGCGACGCCGTTGTGCTTGGGTGCACGGAGATTCCGCTTATCATGGACGATGGGATTTCGCCGCTGCCAACGCTCGATTCCACGCGGCTGCTGGCTCGTGCTGCGCTGCGCCGGGCCGTTGAAGGGGCCAGTTTAGAAAGTAAGGGAACCAGATGAAGATCGAAGCGATCCACATGCGCGAAGTGAACATGCCTCTCGCGCACCCGTTTGAAACGAGTTTCGGCGTGACCACGGGCCGCCGCATCCTGCTGGTTGAGATTGTGTCGGAGGGCGTTTCCGCGTGGGGCGAGTGCGTCGCGGGCGAGCATCCTTACTTCTCCGACGAGATGGTGGACACGGCGTGGCACATTACCGAAACGGAGCTGGCGCCGCGGCTGCTGGGTGTGGAAATCACTTCCGGCCGCGATTGCCCTGCGCTTTTCGAGCAGGTGCGCGGACATCGCATGGCGAAGGCCGCGCTCGAAAATGCTGTTTGGGAACTCGATGCGACGCAGCAGGGAATTGCGCTTTCAAAGCTGCTCGGCGGAACTCGCAAAAAAATTCCGTGTGGTGTTTCCATCGGTATCCAGCCGGCGCTTGCGATGTTGATGGAAAAGATCGAGACGGAAGTTGCGGCGGGATATCAGCGCATCAAGCTGAAGTGCAAACCGGGCTGGGACGAGGAAATTTTTGCAGCCGTTCGCGCGCGTTGGCCGGACATCACGCTGAGCTGCGACGCCAACTCCGCTTACAAGCTCGACGACGCAGACCGCATCGCCACCTGGGACCGCTTCAAGCTGCTGATGATCGAGCAGCCCATGTGGTACGACGACTTCTACTTCCACGCCGAGTTGCAGAAGCGGATCAAAACGGCAGTGTGTCTCGACGAATGTATTCGCAACCGCCGCGACGCGCAGGCCGCGCTCGAACTGGGCAGCGGGCGCATCATCAACATCAAGGTGGGCCGCGTGGGCGGCTTCACCGAAGCTATCGCCATCCACGATGTTGCGGCGCAGCACGGCGTGCCGGTCTGGTGCGGCGGAATGCTCGAAACCGGCATTGGCCGCGCGCACAATATCGCGCTTTCATCGTTGCCGAATTTCTCGCTGCCGGGAGATGTTTCCGCCTCGAAACGCTACTGGTCCGAGGACATTATCGAGCCGGAAGTTATTGTCAGTTCAAGCGGGGAGATCGTCGTCCCGACAACGCCGGGGCGCGGTTTCGATATCGTGCCGGAACGCATCGAAGCGTTTACCGTACGCAAGCAAATGCTGCGTCCGGGCGTCACGATTCCGGTTTAGCGAAGAGTGAGCGGGGTTGCGAGCAAGATGTGAATCGCTTCCTGGTAGCTGACCGGCGCGGGCAGCATCTTGAAGTCTGCCGCGTCCATATCGGTATGCTGTTGCACGGTCTTCACCATCATTTCGCGAATCGTAATGTTCTCGCGCAGATGCGAATAGGCCCAGCGATCACCCCCGGCGTTGGCTTGTTCAAACTCCACCGTGCCGCCGGGATAAATACGCGCCAGCATGCCCCAGCCGAAGTCGACCGGATGCAGAACGCGGCCCTCGATGCGGGTCACGCGCAGAGATTTCCGGTCGATCCACAGGCGCCCCTGCAAGCCGGTCAAGATGTTCGCGACGAGCGCGGGCGGCTTGTAGTGCGGGTCGGGCGTGAAATCGATCGCGACCTCCGGCCCTGCGGCGTTCGGGCGTTGCGGCTGGTCCGGCGCGTAGGTATAGATCATCGCCCGCGGCATCTCGCGCACCAGGTCCATGGAATATCCGCGCGCCGCGTCGTCTCGCTTGTGATGCTTGATAAAGGCGCGCGGAGAATCGAGCATTCCGGTGAGGCGCGCTCGCTCCAAGGCATCTTCCTGGGCCGTAAGAGGCTGGCCGTTGCGCTCCACCAGCCTTGCCACCGTACCCTGTTTGCTCTCGATAATATCGCGGGTCACATCGTTCTTCGCGTCGACTTTGCGGATGCGATAACGCAGCGGAAAGCTGCCGTCGTCGTTGATGATGTGCTGCTCGTTGACGGCTGCGGCTTCGACCCAGCTTGGGGGCGTGGACTTCGTTAGGTCCGCAGGATGGATGGGTGTCTGCGCGGAGATGCCGCACGTCGCGAGGACGGAAACCAACGCCACCGGCAGGAAGCCACCGAGTTTTGAACGCATCAACATTTTCCCAGCGCCAACTCCGGCGGCCTCACTCTTACTTTAGACGTGTCGCGGAGCGAAGTTGTTTGTCTTGCGTTGCCGGCTTGCGTATAGTTCCGCCTAGCTGCAATTGCCGATTTTTCGGACGACGACGACGGGCCGGCAGGAGATCGAAACTTATGACCGCGGTAGGAAACGCAACGATCATTGGCAAGTCGGTAAAAATTCATGGAGAACTTTCGGGGTCCGAAGACTTGATCATGGACGGGGAGTTGCACGGCACGATCAGGCTTCCCGGCGCGCGGCTTACCATCGGGCCCGCAGCCCGTGTGCAGGGCGACATTGCGGCGAAGGACGTTGTGATCTTCGGTCAACTCGACGGTGACGTTCGCGCTGCGGGGCGCGTCGAACTCCGCGCCAGCGCCGTGATGCAGGGCAACGTGTATGCAGGCTCGTTGTCGATCGAAGAGAACGCCGTGTTTCGCGGCCAGGCGGATCCGACTCGCGCGCAGGAGCCGATGCCCGAGCGGCCCGCGAAGATTTCACCCGCGTCTCCACCGGCGCTTGTTCGTCCGGCGAAGCCGGTATTTGTCGAGCCGGAAGAGGGCCCTCCTTCCGCGCCTTTGTTCGCCGAAACCGAGGCTTGAGAACGGAGGAGTGCGAGCGGTGAGTTTTTTTCGCAGAGACGACAAAGCAAGCGGGGGTAAGATGGTCGACCCGTCGCCGCGCAATTCAAGCGGCTGGCGCGACATTCTCGCTTATCTAAAGGAAACTGAGTCGCTGCGCGTGCTCGACTTTGGCGCGACATCCTCGCACAACATCAACTACCTCACCAGCATGGGCCACAGTGTCTACATGGCCAACGTGGTGCAGGACGCGGCACGTCCGGAGTGGCGCAAAGCGCTGGACGAGGGAGGCGCGCCGGAGTTCGACGTCGCTGGATTCGTTGAGGCAAACCTCAATTTTTCGGGGCGCGATTTCGACGTGGTACTGGTTTGGGACACGGCGGATTATCTGCCTCCGGAACTTGTTCCGGCGTTGTTCGAGAGGCTGCACGAGGTGCTTCGACCAAGCGGCCGCCTGCTGGCGTTTTTTCATGGGAGCGCGCCCAACCCGCAAACGCCGTTCGCTCGTTATCAACTTACCGATAGCGAGCAGTTGTTGTTGCTTGCGTCGGGGAATTTCCCATTTCAGAAGACCTATCAAACCAGGCAAATAGAAAAATTTCTGCACGGCTATGCGAGTTTCCGTTTTTTCCTGGGCAAGGACAATATCCGCGAGGTAATCGCCATTCGTTGATGACCGTCAGATGACCAGGCAAGGCCGTCTATTCGCCCTTGTCCACGGACAAGGGCCGCCGGAGCGGCCCTTACATTTTCCTATCCAAACTATTTCGCTGCTTCTTTGCGGCGCTCGGCCCAGCGGCGCCTCATGGCATCGGCAATGCGCTTGCGCCCTTCGGGGCTCAGTTTACGCTTCGCCTTCGCCGGCTTGGCAACTTTGGCTGCCTTCGCAGCCGTCGCCGGCTTGGCACTATTCTTGCTTCCCTTGGGACGGCCACGACGACCACTCTTCGCGGGTCCCGAAACCGTTGCTGCTGTAGAAAGGCCGCTGAGGGTGGCCTTTATTCCCTGAAGCTTTGCAATTTCCGCGTCAATGTCTGCGATGATGCGACGTACGTCCATAATTTTCTCCGTGAAGTCAGTTGTGATATTTCAAAAACTCAGCGAAACCGGATAGCCCATTATGTGATAACGATACACACACGATGCAACCGGACGCAAACCAATAGCAATAAAATAGGTTGACTCCCAAGCTACATAAACTGGCTTAAGATTCGTATGCGAACGAATATTGGGTGCATAATTTGCCTGGGACACGCGAGGCAAACAAGATATTTCTGAAGCGCCATACTGCTAAACTTACCGATAATGCGCTCTATTTCTCCACGCCTATGGTTGCTTGCGGTCGCATCGGCGCTTTTACAGGCATTGCCCTTCGCCATAGCAGGTCCTGTCCCGATTTGGCGCAGAGCTTTCTGCTGGATTGCGTTAGCCCCTTTGATTGTTGCTCTCCTGGCAAGAGACCGCATCGGCCTCGCGCTCCGCCCCGCAAAAGCTGCATTGCTGGGATATTGCTGTGGCGTCATCTGGTATCTCGCCAATTGTTATTGGATTTACCAGACCATGTATTTGTACGGCGACCTGCCCAAGCCCGTTGCTTTTGGAATACTTATTTTGTTCAGCCTGTACCTGGGGCTTTACCACGCATTATTCGGTTGGGTCATAGGTCTGCTGCACGCGCCGGCAGGACGCCTTACAGCGTTGTTGGCCGCGCCATTTGTGTGGGTTGCGGTCGAACTGGCCCGGGCACGCATCACCGGCTTTCCCTGGGACTTGCTGGGTTATGCGCAGGTCGATAATTTGGTCCTGACTATGCTCGCGCCGTTCGGCGGGGTAATGTTACTGAGCTTTGTTATCGCGGCGGTCGGTACTTTATTTGCGGCAGCGTGGCTTGCTGAAAATCGGCGCCTCCGTTGGGGTTTCGCGCTCGCGGGACTGGTGCTTGCAGCCGTGTTGCAGACGGGTGTTGCGTATCGTCCGCCAGTTGACGCGGCAACACATGTTGCGACGCTGCTACAGGAAAACCTTGTGCCGGGAGCTATGGGACGACAGGCGGAAAGCCTTGCGACGCTGGAGAAATACAGGCAGTTTACGGCATGGAGCAAGGCGCCTAGAACTCCTGTCCGCAAGGGAACACCGGATATTTACTGGCTTCCCGTGCCCGCCGACCGGAAGTCGGATCTCATCGTCTGGCCGGAGGCGCCCGCGGATTTCTTTACGCAGGATCCCGTATTTCGCGCCCAGGTAGGCGCCCTTGCCCGAGAGACCCAAACGCCGGTGATTGCGGGTAGTGTCGGGATAGACTTCGATCCTCGCGCGGAGGACGGCTACCACGAGTTCGGCTCCGCGGCGGTGTTCGATAAGAATGGAAACTATATCGGCCGCTACGACAAAATCCATCGAGTTCCATTCGGCGAATATGTTCCTTACAAGAGCCTCTTGTTTTTCGCGGGAAAACTAACGGCGGGTAGCGGCCGCACCGAAGCCGGAACGAAACACACCGTGTTTCATCTGAATGGGCATTCCGTCGGCATTTTTATTTGCTACGAATCCATCTTTGGAGATGAAGTGCGCGAGTTCGTGAAAAATGGCGCGGACGTGCTCGTGAATATTTCCGACGATGGATGGTATGGCGACACGGGCGCGCCCTGGCAGCACCTCGACATGGAACGAATGCGCGCTATAGAAAACCGCCGCTGGATATTGCGCGACACCAACACCGGCGTCACCACTTCCATCGATCCTCACGGCCGCGGCATATTTTCGACGCCGCGGCATGTCCGCGCCGCGTTCGCCTTTCCCTTCGGCTATCGGAGCGATATTACCTTCTACACACGCCATGGCGACTGGTTCGGCTGGCTCTGCGCTCTCGTCACGATTGCGGCCGCCGCATTCGGCTTCACGCAGAGAAGGGAAGTACACTAGTTGCATGTTGAACGATCTCGAATTTGAATATTCCCCGATACGCGAAAAGGTAAACACCTTGCGGGGGTATCTTTGACTCGCCTCGCCTGAAAAAGGAACTGGCTGTACTGGAAGAGAAGATCGCCGACCCGAGTGTGTGGGCGGACGGCGCGAAATCTCAGCCCCTGATGCGCGAGCGCAAGCGTCTGGAACTACAGATCGCGGACGACGCTGAACTTGCTCGCCGCAGTGATGACATCGAAGCCTACCTTGAGCTGCTGTGCGAAGGTGAAACCTCCGTCGAGCCGGATTTGAAGCGCGAGATCGATGCGCTTGTCGAGTTCTCCGAAGCCCTTGAAGCGCGCACCATGCTCTCGGAAGAAAACGACACGCTGAATGCGATCGTCACCGTCCATCCCGGCGCCGGCGGGACCGAATCGCAGGACTGGGCGGAGATGCTGATGCGCATGTACCTGCGCTGGGCCGAGCGCCAGGGCTTCAAAACCGAGATCAACGAAATTCAGGATGGCGACGAGGCCGGCATCAAGTCGGCGACCTTCACCATCGCGGGAGACTTTGCTTTCGGGTTGCTCGGCGGTGAAACGGGCGTGCATCGTCTGGTCAGAATTTCGCCGTTCGACCAGGCCAAGCGCCGCCACACCAGTTTCGCGAGCGTATTTGTTTCGCCGGAAATCGACGACTCCATCGTCATCGACATCAAGCCGGACGACCTCCGCATCGACACCTATCGCTCGGGTGGAAAGGGCGGCCAACATGTCAATACGACCGACTCCGCTGTCCGTATAACGCATCTTCCAACCGGCATTGTTGCCGGTTGTCAGAACGAGCGCTCGCAGCACAAAAATAAAGACAAAGCGATGAAGATGCTGCGCTCGCGGCTGTATGAATACGAACTCGATAAGAAGAAAGCTATCAGCCGGAAGCTGGAAGATACGAAGCTGGAAATCAACTTTGGCTCGCAGATTCGCAGTTATGTCTTGCAGCCGTATCGCATAGCCAAGGACCTGCGCACGCGTGTTGAAGTTGGTGACGTCGATAAGGTCTTAGACGGATATCTGGAGCCATTTATTCGTGGCTATTTGAAGATGCGCAGAGAGGGCGGCGTTTCCGCCGCCGTGGTGGACGAAGATGAGTAAGCCGATCGCGGAGTGGACCAGACCGGACTATGGTGTCGATGCGCCAGGCGTCATGCGCAATATGTTCATCATTGGAACGCTGGCATTGCTGTTTGCATTTATTACACCAAAGACGCTGCATGTCGGGCCTATCGACCTGCAACTGGACGGGGCTTTCGGTTGGATTGCGGCCGTCATGCTTATCCAGGGCTTTCTGTTCCTGCTTTATGTGAAATACGGCAAGTTTCGCCATCGCGACTTCATGCTCTCGCTGCACACGTGGCGCGGCGACGAGCAGGTGCTTGACGTAGGCTGCGGACGTGGGCTGCTTCTTGCAGGCGCGGCTAAACGACTTTCTTCCGGGCACGCCACGGGAATCGATATCTGGTCGAATGAAGATATGGGTGGCAACTCCGAAGCGGCTACGCTGCGCAACCTGGAACTCGAACACATCGCGGACCGTTGCACGCTCATTGGCGAGGGCGCGCAGCAGATGAGCTTTCCCGACGCGAGCTTCGATGTGATCGTCTCGAACCTCTGCCTGCATAATATCTACGATCTTCCGACGCGGAGGAAGGCTCTGCACGAGATTGTGCGGGTTTTGAAGCCGGGCGGGATAGCATTTATCTCCGACTACAAACTTACCGGCCAATACGCCGCGGAGTTCCTGGATGTTGGCTTTAATGTTCAGCGCCGTTGGGGAAGTGTAGTCACAACGTTTCCGCCGCTGCGCATCGTCATGGCGCGCAAGCCCGCTTAGCCGTTCTTGCCTTCCAGCCAGCGATGCAGCCAACTGATGTGCAGGTCCAACCGCAACGCGGTGTAACTCAGCACCTCGTGCATCGTGCGTTTCGCGGAGTCGTAGTCGTCGATGTTGCCCAGCCGCGGGCGGGGCGAAGTGTACACATTCAGACCGGCGCGCCGGCACAGCGCGGCGATGCGAAACAGGTGGGTCCCGTCACTCACGACGACGATGTGGTCCAGGTGCATCCGCTGCGCGATTGCGGCGAGCCGCTGCACCTGCTGCTCGGTGTCGATGGAATATGTTTCGGCGACGATCTTGTTGTAGGGCACGCCGTTGGCGAGCAGGTAGTCGCGCCCGACACCACCCTCGGTCTTGCCGGAATCCTTGTCGGAGCCTCCGCCGAGCGTGATGACGATTGGCGCGATCTGCTTCTGGTAGAGCGAGACGGCCTTGTCGAGCCGCGCGTGAAAGACGGGCGAAGGACGTCCCATATACTCGGCTGCCCCGAAGACGGCGATGGCGTCCGCGGGGCGGGCGTCGTCGCGGTTTGCGACGGACTGGATCTGGCTGTAGACCCAACCGAACCAGGCGATCGACACAACCAGCAGAATGCCAACGACGCGCAGCCAGACGTGACGTTTGCGAGGCGGTTTGGGGACTGCCTCTTCGGGTTGGTCGGGAGTGATTTCGCTGCTCATGTTCCGCGTCCGGTGTGATGCTCTAGTATGCCGCGAGACTCGGGCGAATACCAACTATGCCGGTCAGCCGGCTACGGTTGCAGCGCAAGGGCGATCTCGTGCGTCGGAATCGCGCCTTCGCGGATAATCATCCACGAGTTCGGTCCGCCGCTGAGGTCGACGATGGTGGTCGCGGTGGCTCGCGTCGTCGGTCCGCCGTCGACGATCAGCGGAATCTTGTCGCCGAACTGCTCCAGCACGGATTTGGCGTAGGTGCACTCCGCTGCTCCGCTGAGGTTGGCGGACGTTGCGGTGATCGGCAGACCGAGCTTCTCCACGACCGCGCGGCAAATGGCCGTTTCCGGCACGCGCAACGCGACGTTGCCTGTGTTCGCGGTGACGCGCAGCGGGAGCTTGCTGCCGGCGCGGACGATGATGGTCAGCGGACCGGGCCAGAAGCGTTCGGCGAGGCGGTCGAAGGCGTTGTCGATGCCGCGTGCGAGCTCGTAGGCCTGCGAAACGTCGGCGATCAAGAGCGACAGCGGCTTGTGACGCGCGCGCGCCTTGAGCTCGTAGATGCGGTCGACTGCGCGGAGATTTACGGGGTCTACAGCAAGGCCGTAGAAGGTGTCTGTCGGAAGCGCGGCGACCTGGCCGGAGTTGAGGCACTCGACGACGCGGTCGATCAGCGCGGGTTCGGGGTCGTCGGGATCGATGCGGAGGATTTCGGCGTTCATGCGGTGGTTGGAAGCGCTCAAGCTGCTTCATCGCTTATAGCACGCCGCTCGCTTCGGGGCGCGTAAACTTGGGAGGCGCATGGACTTGCCTTCTCCCATTACGAGCCGCAGCAACGCGCGCGTCAAGGTCCTGCGCGCGGCGTCGGGCGGCGATGCGTCCCAGCCTGGCGACCTGCTGGCGATTGAGGGCGAGAACTTGATTGGCGAGGCGATTCGCTCGGGTGTTCGTTTCGATACGGTGTTCGTTCGCGAGGGCAATGAGGATTCGTTGCGGCGACCGTCGCTGGTTGGCCTTGAAGCCCCGAACTGGGCGGTGTTGAGCAAGGACGTCTTCGCGAGCGCCGTCGATACCGCGTCTCCGCAGGGAATTGCGGCGCTGATTGCGGTCCCGGAACTTGCGGCGATGGACTTCCACAAAGAGGCGAGTGTTGTTCTGGTCATCGAGTCGCTTCAGGACCCTGGCAATCTTGGGACGCTGCTGCGCTCTGCGGAAGCGTTCGGAGTGAAGCAGGTCTTCGTTACTTCGGATACGGTGAATCGCTGGAATCCGAAGGCCGTTCGCGCTTCGGCGGGCTCGGTGTTTCGGGTGCCTGTGGTTCGAGCGCCGTTGGCTGCGACGAAGGAGTTTCTCGCAGGGTTTGGCTACAAGCTGTTTGCGGCGGTTGCGCAGGCGCAGGATGCAATGCCTGTGATGGAGGCGAGTTTGCTGGCTCCTTGCGCGCTGCTGATTGGGAACGAAGGGGCTGGTTTGTCGGCTGCGGCGCTGGCGCTGGCCGATGCGCGGGTGCACATTCCGTGTGCGGTCGAGTCGCTGAATGCGGCGATTGCTGGCTCGACGCTGATGTATGAGGCGCTGAGACAGAACCTTGCGCGCAGAGCGGAAGGGACTGCATGAGCCTGTTTGCGCCTGACTTCCGCAGCGCCGATGAGACGATTCGGCGCAATGCTCCGCTGGCGGAGCGGATGAGGCCACGCTCGCTGGACGAGTTCTTTGGGCAGCAGCATTTGCTTGGACCGGGAAAACCGCTGAGGCTGCAAATCGAGCGCGATGATGCGGCTTCCATCGTGTTCTGGGGACCTCCTGGAGTTGGCAAGACGACGCTGGCGAAGATTATTGCGCAGCAGACGCAGTCTACGTTTATCGAGTTTTCGGCGGTGATGTCCGGCATCAAGGAGATCAAGCAGGTGATGGTCGATGCGGAGAAGGCTGCGGGTTTTGGCTCGCGGACGATCCTGTTCATCGATGAGATCCATCGCTTCAACAAGGCCCAGCAGGATGCGTTTCTGCCTTATGTCGAGCGCGGGACGATTCGGCTGATTGGTGCGACGACGGAAAATCCTTCCTTTGAAATCAATGCTGCGTTGCTCTCGCGTTGCCGCGTGTATACGCTGCTTGCGCTTGGACAGGATGAGATTGTCGCGCTGCTTTCGCGGGCGCTGGTTGACAGCGAGCGCGGGCTTGGGAAGCTGGGCCTAAGCGTCGAGGACGGGGTGCTGGAGGCGATGGCTTCGTACTCCAGCGGCGATGCGCGGAATGCTCTCAATGCGCTCGAATCCGCGGCGCGACTGGCTGAAGGGCGCGGCGAAAGCGTGTTGACCAAGGTGCTCGCAGCAGAGGCGTTGCAGCAGCGCGTCCTGCTCTACGACAAGAAAGGCGAGCAGCATTACGATATTATTTCCGCGCTGCACAAGAGCGTGCGCAACTCGGACGCGGACGCTGCCCTGTACTGGCTCGGGCGCATGCTGGTGGCCGGTGAAGACCCGATGTACATTGCTCGCCGCATCGTGCGGATGGCCGTTGAGGACATCGGTCTCGCTGCTCCCGAGGCGCTGAACCTATGTCTTTCGGCGCGCGATGCGATGCACTTTCTCGGCTCTCCCGAAGGCGAGCTCGCGCTGGCTCAGGCTGTCGTCTACTTGGCGCTGGCACCGAAATCGAATGCGATTTATACGGCTTACGGCGCGGTGCGCGTGGACATTGAGTCGATGCCCGCGCAGCCTGTTCCGCTGCATCTGCGCAACGCGCCGACGAAGCTGATGAAGTCGCTCGACTACGGCAAAGGCTACCAGTACGCGCACGATGTCGAGGGCAAGGTCGCGGAGATGGAATGTTTGCCGGAGAACCTGCGCGACCGGCGGTACTACCAGCCGACCAACGAGGGCCGGGAGCGGCTGCTGGCGCAGCGGATGGATGAGATTGCGAAGTTGCGTGGGAAGAGCGAGGGGTAGGGTCCCCCTCCCCCTCCCGCCATTTCTATTGCCCGGGGGTAAGTGCTTTGGAATGCCGGTCTTCGCGTCGGGGCTTCCTGCAAACGGCTGACTCGACGTGGGTTAGGCGTCAAATATTTCACTATAAAGAACTTAGCGGCTGGACTGGCGGCTGTGGGTCGATTTTCAGCTGCGAGCTACGAGTTTCTAGCTACCAGTCTCCAGCTTCTGGTCTTGGAGAGCTTTGAGGTCTTGAGCGTAGAGGTTCAGGTTCCGGGCGCGGTTGGCGTCTGGAAGGGAATTGTTCAGTTTTGAGTTGTGAGTTTTGAGTGCTGATTTAATTGTACAGAGTTGAGGGGTAATTCATGCCCATTGTCGAGAATTAGCTTTGCCTGTGTTAATGCGCGGTTTCGGAGTTTTGCACAGGCTGGCGGGGTGGGCGCCGAAAACAGGCTTTGAATGAGCTTCAAGCGACGAGCTTCGAGGAAGGGCGCAACCTGGAGAGGGGCGCGTATGATGCTAACGAATCCGCAAAGCAGGCCCGCGATGGAGCGGGAGCTGCGTGCTGAGGAGGATTCGTGCGGCTGGTCTGGCTGAGTTTCGTCGCGCTGGCGTTGGTTGGGGGCGGTGTGTGCGCGGGGCAGTTCCTGTTGCCCGCGGGTGTGGCGTATGACGCGAGCGGCAATCTTTTTGTCGCGGACACCAACAAGAACCAGGTTTTTGAAGTCTCGCTGGCGGGTGTGACGACCGTTGTCGCGGGGACTGGCGTGCAGGGGTTTGGCGGCGATGGTGGACCGGCGACGGCGGCGCTGCTCGATGGGCCAACGTCGGTTGCGGTGAGCGCCGATGGGACTCTGTATATAGCTGACGCTGGAAACCAGCGGATCCGGGCTGTGGTGACGGGGCAGATTCAGACGGTTGCGGGGAATGGCACGAAAGGGTTCTCGGGTGACGGCGGCGATGGGCGGCTGGCGATGCTGCATACGCCGCTGGCTCTGGCCGTCGACGGCAGCGGAGCGCTGCTGATTGCGGATAGTGGAAACCATCGGCTGCGGCGGTTGTCTGGCGGTGTGTTGACGACGGTGGCGGGGACGGGTGTGCAGGGGTTTTCGGGCGACGGCGGCGCGGCCACGCTGGCGCAGATGGATACTCCCGCGGGCGTGGCCGTCGCCGGCGATGGGCGGATATTTATTGCCGACTCGCACAACCATCGCATCCGCGTTGTGACCATCGATGGCAAGATTGCGACGTTTGCGGGCAGCGGTGCGCGAGGATTCGGAGGCGATGCTGGACCGGCAACCGCGGCGATGCTTTTTCTGCCGCGCGGCGTCGCCGTGACGGCTGCCGGAGACGTGTTGTTTGCGGACTCCGACAATCAGCGCCTGCGCGTAGTGAATGCGCAGGGGATGATTTCGACGGTGGCGGGGAACGGTGTCCAGGGGAGTTCGGCGGAGGGTGCGGTGGGGACGGCGGCGGCGCTGGACTCGCCGCGCGGAGTTGCGGTTTCGAGCTTTGCCGCCCCAGTTTTCGGCGACGCGCACAATCGGGCGGTGCGGGAGGTGGCGTCGAATGCCGAGTTGTATGCGCTGTCGGGCGGCACGTCGCATGTGGTGACGGTGACGCTGGTGGGCGCGGCGCTGACGTATGGGCAAGGGACGCTCGGCGCGACGGTTGGCGGAGCTGCGCCGGTTGCACGGGGAAGTGTGTCGCTGCTGGACGGCGAGACGGTGGTGAGTTCGGGAGTGCTCGTTGGTGGGACGGCTGTGCTTGCTGCCGACAGCCTGTCGGCGGGGACGCATCGGTTGACGGCGGCGTTTGCGGGGGATGGGCTCCACGGCGCTGCGGTGAGCGCGGCGGTTGGGGTGAGTGTGGCGCCGCTGCCGGTGGTCGCGACGGCGCAGGGGGCGACGATTTCTTACGGCGCGGATGTTCCCGTGCTGACGGGGACTTTGGCGGGGATTCTGCCGCACGATGCGGCGACGGTGTCTGCGAGTTTTGTGTCGAGCGCGCAGGGGTTGGCGGCGGTGGGGACGTATCCGATTTCCGCGTCGCTTTCGGGGCCGGCGAGCGGGAACTACACGCTGACGCTGGGCGCGGCTTCGGGATCGTTGCAGATCGTGCAGGCGGGGGCGGTCGTGGCGATGGGCGCGCCGCAGACTTCATACGCTGGATTGCCGCTCACCCTGAGTGCGACGCTTGCGGCGGCGGGGCGCGGGACACCGACGGGGACGGTGAATTTTGCCGATGCGGGAACGGTCGTGGCGAGCGGAACGATCAGCGGCGGCACGGCGACGGCCGTCTATCTGAGTCCCGGTGCGGGAGCACACTCAATGACGGCGTCGTATGCGGGCGATCACAATTTTCTTGCGGCGAATTCGGTGCCGTCGTCGATCAACGTGAGTGCGCTGCCGGACTTTTCGCTGACTGTCGCCGGCGGCGGAACGCAGACCGTGCAGGGCGGTTCGATCGCAAGCTACGCGCTACAGGTTGGGGCGCAGCCGGCGCCGTTTTCGGGGGCTGTGAGTTTGAGTGCGAGTGGCCTGCCGACGGGCGCGACGGTGAGTTTTTCTCCGCCGGCAGTGGTGCCGGGAAATGGCTCTCTGGCCGTTACGATGAGCGTGCAGACGGTCGCGCTGGCGATGCGGTCGACGCCGACCGATATGCGATGGGCGGGCCTGCTTCTGCTGGCGCTGCCATGGCTGCGACGCCGCAGGCTGGCGGGGCGGATTCTGCTGGCGGTCATGGTTGTTTCGCTCACCGGCTGCGGAGACAGAAGCTTGTCGACCTCCTCGGGTCACGCGGCGCAGACGTTTCCGATCACTGTCACGGCGACGGCGACGAACCTGGCGGGCGCGATCGTCACTCACACTGTTTCCGTGACGCTGACCGTTCAGTGACACGCCGGTGGGCAGCCGGGAACGCGCGGAGTGCATCTATGGATGTGGCGAACATCCTCCAAAAATAGCGCTGGGTTTTGTCCGAAATTTTTATGCAATCACGAGGCTTATGGGACGCACACTTTTACCGGGAAAACCTTATCCGCTCGGCGCCACCGCGAGCGAAGCCGGCACGAATTTCGCCTTGTATTCCGAGAACGCAACGGCGGTGCAGCTCTGCCTGTTCGATGAAAGCGGAAAGCAGACCGACTGCGTCACCCTGCGCGACCGCACGGCGTTTGTGTGGCACGGCTTCGTTCGCAACGTCACAGCGGGACAGCGCTACGGGTATCGCGTGGAGGGGCCGTGGGACCCGGAACACGGGCTGCGTTTCAACTCCGCGAAGCTGCTGGTGGACCCGTATGCGAAGGCGATCAGCGGTGAGCCCGACCCGAAGAAGCCGATCTATCCGTATGACGCGATGTCCGGCGACGACACGAAGAAGTCGGACGAGGACGACGCGGACGCCGTGCCCAAGAGCGTCGTGATCGACGACCGTTTCGACTGGGGCAATGACAGTCCGCCACAGACCCCGATTGCGGATTCGATCATTTACGAAGTCCACGTCAGGGGATTTTCAAAGCGCAATCCCGAGGTGCCGGAAAATCTGCGCGGCACGTACGCGGGCATGGCGTGCGACGCCAGTATCGAGTATCTGAAGAAGCTGGGAGTGACCGCGGTGGAGCTGCTGCCCGTGCATCACTTTATCGACGAAGGCCATTTGCTGGACCGCGGCCTGCGCGATTACTGGGGCTACAACACGCTTGGCTACTTCGCTCCGATGGCGCGGTATAGCTCGTCGGGCGATGCCGGCCAGCAGGTGGTGGAGTTCAAGCAGATGGTGAAGCGCCTGCACGAAGAGGGCATCGAGGTGATCCTCGACGTGGTCTATAACCACACCTGCGAAGGCAATGAAATGGGCCCGGTGCTGTCGATGAAGGGCGCGGACAATACGACGTACTATCGCCAGGTGCCGGACAGCCCGAAGCATTACATGGACTACACCGGCACCGGGAATACGCTGAACATTTACAACCCGCAGGTGCTGATGCTGCTAATGGACAGCCTGCGCTACTGGGTGCTGGACATGCATGTCGACGGCTTCCGGTTCGACCTGGCGTCGACGCTGGCGCGCGAATTGCACGATGTGAACAAGCTGGGCGCGTTCTTCGACGTCATCCATCAGGACCCTACGCTGGCTGACATCAAGCTGATCGCCGAGCCGTGGGACGTTGGCGAAGGCGGCTATCAGGTGGGGAATTTCCCGGTGCTATGGGCGGAGTGGAACGGCAAATACCGCGACACGATGCGGCGCTTCTGGAAGGGCGACAGCGGGCTGCTGTCGGAGTTTGCGTATCGGCTCACTGGGTCGAGCGATCTCTATCAGGGCGATGGACGCACGCCGGCGGCGTCGATCAACTTCATCACGGCGCACGACGGATTCACGCTGTGCGACCTGGTCAGCTACAACGAGAAACACAACGAAGCCAACGGCGACAACAACAACGACGGCACGGACAATAACGATAGTTGGAACATGGGCGTCGAAGGGCCGACCGAGGACGAAAATATCAACAACCTTCGCGAGCGCCAGATGCGGAATTTTCTGGCGACGATGATGCTGAGTCAGGGTGTGCCGATGCTGGCCGGGGGCGATGAGTTTGCGCGTTCGCAGCAGGGCAACAACAACTGCTATTGCCAGGACAACGAACTGACCTGGTACGACTGGCAGTTGGACGGTCACCGCAAACGGCTGTTGGAATTTACGTCGAAGTTGATTCAGTTTCGGAAAGACCATCCGAATTTGCATCGCCGGAAATTCTTTCAGGGCGAACGCGTGATCCGCGGGTCGGTGGTGCGCGATATTGTGTGGTATGGGACGGATGGGAAAGAGCTATCGGATGAGGTGTGGGGGCAGACGGGCGCGAAGTCGGTGTGCGTGATGTTCAACGGAAAGACGCTGGACATGATGGACGACGAGGGACAGCGTGTCATCGACGACAGCTTTTTGATCGTCGTCAACGCTTCCGATAACGGGGTGGAGTATTGCCTCCCCGAGACGCCGGGCAAGACTCCGTGGCGGCAGGTGCTGGATACGGAAAACCTCGACAACCCGTTCTGCGAAACGCAGATTACGGAGAAGGCGATTGTGGGCGGTCGGTCGATTCGGGTTTACAGCGATGAGCCCGAAGAAAAGAGCGCGACCAGGCATCGGCCGGCGAAGACGCTGTAAAACAGTGGTTAGAGTGTAGAGGATAGAGTGTAGAGACGACGGAGGCGGGGCAGAGATGCGCCGCCTCGTTTACCAAGTGGAACGCGAAATTCCGGTTAGGCGAGGGCTTCGTACGCGGAGATTTGCGCGAGGGTGAAGGCGTGCATGTGTTCGCCGGATTGTTCGGCTTTGTGCCAGGATACGAGCCATTCGAGGGCCGTTTCGAGGTTGAGGCGGGGCCGCCAGGAGAGTTCGGCGCGGGCTCTGCCGGCGTCGAGTTTCAGGTAGCCGGCTTCATGCACGCTGGGGTTGGGGTCGAGGTTCCATGAGGCGTTATCGCCCCAGAAGTTTGTCATGCGGTTCACGATCCAGGAGACGGGCTGGGCGTCGTCTTCGGTGGGGCCGAAGTTGAAGGCGGTGGCGTAGCGGGCGGCATCCGCGCTGAGGAGATGTTCGGCGAGGGCGATGTAGCCGGCCAGGGGTTCAAGGACGTGCTGCCAGGGGCGGACGGCGTGCGGGCTGCGGATGAGGGCGGGCTCGCCGGCAGTGAAGGCGCGGATGAGGTCGGGGATGAGGCGGTCGATGGACCAGTCGCCCCCGCCGATGACGTTGCCAGCGCGGGCGGTGGCGAGGGCTACTTTGTGCTCGGCTAGTTTCGCGGTGGGGAAGAAGCTTTGGCGGTAGGACGCGGAGACGATCTCGGCGCAGGCTTTGGAGCTGGAGTAGGGGTCGTAGCCGCCCAGCGGGTCGGTCTCCCTGTAGGCGTGGTGCGGGTCTTCGACGTTTTCGTAACACTTATCGGTGGTGACGCTGACGACGGCGCGAACGCTGGGCGTCCTGCGGATCGCATCGAGCACGCGGGCCGTGCCGATGACGTTGGTTTCGTACGTGCAGATGGGGTCTTCGTAGCTGTAGCGGACCAGCGGCTGCGCGGCCATGTGGAAGACGACTTCGGGGGCGAAGTCTTTCAGGGCCGGGTCGAGGGCGGCGGGATTGCGGATATCGCCGCGGATGTCTTCGATCACGCTGCCGACTTTGGCGGAGGTGAAGAGATTGGGCTCGGTGCAGGGGTCGAGGGCGTAGCCGCGCACGATGGCGCCTTTCGAGGCCAGCCAGAGCGCGAGCCAGCCGCCTTTGAAGCCGGTGTGGCCGGTGAGGAAGACGCGCTTGCCTTGCCACGAAAATGCGGGACTATGAGACATGATGCAAGGATACTTGGATCTCGGTACTGAGATGGGGCTGATACAATTTTGCCCTATTGAGGTTAGGCCATGGCTAAAACGGGTTGGGTGTGGATGATTGGCGCTGCGAGTCTGTTCGTGCTTTTGTGCGGTGCGGGTTCCGCGAACGCTCAGACGAGAAATGGTGCGGCGGGTTCGCCTGAGCCGTGTGGAGCGGCGAACGGTGGGGGAGCAAATTCCACGAATTATTACGGTGGCGGAAATCCCTGCCGGTACCGCTACAGCATTCCGGAAGAGAATATGAATCGGGTGCTTAGCGACGCGCACTACTGTTCGATGTTTAGCCGGACGCAGGTGAATTGTTCGCAGCCCCTGAGAGGCAATTACGGACAATTGCAGTCGGGCGCGAACGAGACAGCTCGCGGAGGAGTAGTCGCAGGAGGTGGGCAGGGGACGGCGGAACAATACTGGCAGCGAGCGTCGGCGCTGATCGAACGGAACAATTATCGCGACGCTATCCCGTTGCTGACCCAGGCAGCGAAGATGGGGCATCCGAGGGCGCAGGCTACGCTGGGGATTGCGTACCAGGACGGTGGCAACGGTGTCCGCAGAGATGACAGGGCGGCGGCGTATTGGTTTGGCCTTGCGGCGGCCCAGGGACATCGCGCGTCACAGTACGCCCTGGGCGGGATGTACGAAGAGGGAGAAGGTGGATTGGTTCGCGATCAACGGAAGGCTATGGAGCTTTACCTGGCGAGCGCGAAGCAGGGGTTCGATAAGGCCGAGGAGATTGTGGGGCTGTCGTACCTGATAGGGGACGGGTTGCCGAATGATAAACGCCAGGGTATCGCGTGGTTGCAGAAAGCGGCGGCGCAGGGATTGCAATTGTCGAAGGACCTCGCGATCGTTGTGTTGGACCGTTCGGCGCCGGCGTCGTTTGCCAATATGAATGCATTGAATGCGTACCTGGCGAGAGTGCATCAGCAGGAGATGGCGCGGCAGGCTGCCCGGGGTGGGGGGGGCCGGCAGGATGAGGGGGTGGTTGCGAGAATCAATGCGGTGAATGAGGCGAACCAGTGGAGAGCGTCGCATGGATGCATGAGTTGCGGGGCTTATATACCGAAGTGATGAGTGACCTGGGGCGGTACCGAATGCGATCTTTACGAATGACCGTGGCGATGTCGGCCCTGCTGTTGGCTGGCGCAGGAGAGGCTGCGACGCAGACCCCGAGGTTCGATGCGTTTGATGTCGCGACGGTGAAGCGGACGCCGGAACGCGAGCAGAGCCGGATTTTCAAAATGGAGGGAACGCATCGCTGGATCGCGACCAACTTCACACTGAAGAACCTGATCGCGCTGGCGTATGACCTGAGTCCAAGGACGATTTCGGGAGGGCCGCAGTGGATCGAGTCGCAGCACTTCAACATTGAGGCGGTGGTTCCGGGAGAAGTGCGTCCGACGCGGATGGAGCAGATGCAGATGCTTCGTGCGCTGCTGGTAGAGCACTTTGCGCTGAAGTTCCATCACGTGGACAAGGAGTTCTCGATTTATGAGCTGACCGTGGCGAAGGGCGGCGCGAAGCTGAAGGCCGCGGCGGACCCTGATGCGCAGCCGCAGCTGGTGGGAGTGGTGTATCCGGGGAAGGTCGAGGTGCCGGCGAAGAGCGTGACGATGGACGACTTTGTGGCGATGCTGCAGCGGGCCACGCTGGACCGTCCGACGGTCAACAAGACCGGGCTGGCGGGGAAGTACGACTTTACGCTGGATTGGACGCCGGATGAAACACAGTATGGCGGCGAGCTGCCGAAGTCGCCCGACGATGCGCCCTCGCCACCGTTATTTACGGCCGTGCAGGAACAGTTGGGGTTGAAGCTGACGGCAACGCGGGGGATGGTGAGCGCGATGGTGGTGGATGGAGCCGTCAGGCCGGCGGAGAGTTAGGTTGGCTTCCTACAAGCCGACCTGTCAGGACCGAGCAGGCAAAGCTCAATTTTGGAGTGCTCCGTTTCGTGCTCAAGGGCGGGGCCTACGTCACTTACACGTCAGGTTCTGGAGCCACACCGGTTGACCATGCTGCCTAAGCTCGAGAACATCAACCGTCGTGCCAACCTTTGCATATTCGCTTGTTTGTCGAATAAGAAATTCCAGCCATCGCCAGGTTCGCTCAGATTCAGGGAAGCCTTTCGCTTGATTCTTCCATTTGGCAGCGGTTGCCCTCATCAACGTCAAATCCGTCTCGAACAACCTTTGTGTGACAGCATTTGTCGTGTACGGAAGGTCGCGAATTGGAAGTATTTGAACGAGGTGCTGAACCCGACCCGAGTACGGTTTTTCGTAACGAACGTATTCCATAATCAGCTCGGGGGTTCCGCTTGGACTCCATCCCACGAAGACGCCCCCTACTAGAACATTGTCGGGGTCCCCTCCGGTGAGTGAGCGCGCTCTTCGTTGGTCGGCAGGCGGCAAACGAGTGAAGTATTGTTCAGCCTTTGTAAGCCATTCATTCGCAGCACCTCCAAGGTCGTTCGTATTCGCCGCATACGCGGTTGTCGCCTCTGACTTGGCATCCCAACTGGACATCGCAGGCAGAGGCGAGGAAAGACTCGGGGTGAAACTCGCGATGCCAGTAGCCGCAAACGCTGTCCTTCCAGCCACGACGATTTTGCATTGGTCCTGGTGAACCCCGCCGGTGGCATCAATCCCGAGTGTATCTGCCGCAATCACTATGTTCTGTTTGTCGAGCTTGACGACAATACTTGTAGCGTGCGCACACGAAACGCCAATGAGAAGAAACAGAGCGAAACGGAACATGGAAGCACCTTAAATAGAGAGAACGCGAGGATTCCTAGAGCCGTGCGACGTAGTGTATTGGAGCGAGAATACCACCCGATGGCTTCGCTTGCTCATGGGAGCCATGCGTTTAACCCTCCGCGACATTGCAGGTGGTCGGATGCGTAGTCATGAAGAACCCAAGCAGCATGATTTCCTTCAGCAAATTAGATGGTGCGTTTCATCAGTCCCAGAGCTTCAGATCGCGGCATCTAGACGGATCTCATGTCAAACGAAACTGATCAAATAGCTGAGGCCTCGCCCGATAAACGCTCTTGTCGCCTGCCATTCCCAGCAAAAATGAAAAGCCTGGAAAGTTTTTCTACCAGGTCTTCCAGGGCGCTTTGCCTTTGCTCCAGAGGTCTTCAAGCTGCTGCTTGTCGCGGAGCGTGTCCATCGCCTGCCAGAAGCCGTGGTGGAAGAACGCATGCACCTGGCCTTGCGCGACGAGGCGTTCAATGGGTTCGCGCTCGAACATCTGTGCGTCGTCGGTGACGGCTTCAATCACCTTGGGCGAAAGCACGAAGAAGCCGCCGTTGATCCAGCCGCCTTCGTCCTTGGGTTTTTCCTGGAAGGAATAGATTTGCGTGTCGTGGAGGCCGAGCGCGCCGAAGCGGGCGACGGGCTGGACGCTGGTGAGCGTCGCGAGCTTGCCGTGCTCGTGGTGGAAGGCGATGGAGGCGGTGATGTCGACGTCGGCGACGCCATCGCCGTAGGTCATGCAGAAGGCGTCGTCGCCTTCGAGATACTTTGCGACACGGCGGAGGCGGCCGCCGGTGCCGGTGCTTTCGCCGGTGTCGACCAGCGTGACGCGCCAGGGTTCGGCGACGGAGTTGTGTACGGTCATCTTGTTTTCGTGCATGTCGAAGGTTACGTCGGAGGTGTGCAGGAAGTAGTTGGCGAAGAACTCCTTGATGACGTAGCCCTTGTAGCCGCAGCAGATGATGAAGTCGTTGATGCCGTGCTGCGAATAGATTTTGAGGATGTGCCAGAGGATGGGGCGGCCGCCGATTTCCACCATCGGCTTGGGGCGGAGAGAGGTTTCCTCCGAGATGCGTGTGCCGAGACCGCCGGCGAGGATGACTGCTTTCATCGGTAGGTGTCCTTGGGGTCGTTCTGCTGGCTAATGATAACTGGCGGGGCCGGGGTTGGGTTTTCGAGCTTCCAGCTACCGGCTGTCAGCTTCCAGTTACCAGTTTGCCAGTTGCCGGTTTCCAGTTGAGGCTTTGTTAGTCTTAAGGGATGAGTGAGCGGTCGGAGCAGCTTCGGCAACAAATTCTTCAGCTTACAGCAGAGTTCCACGCGGAGGCATTTCCTGCGCGCGCGTTCGTTGCGGGCAGTTCGACGGTGCCGGTTTCAGGCAAGGTAATCGATGCGGCGGACATGAGTGCGGTGGTGGATTCGGCGCTGGATGGATGGTTTACGACCGGGCACTGGGCGAAAGAATTTGAGCGCAAGCTGGCGCGGTTTGTCGGCGTGCGTTCGGCTAGTTTGGTCAATTCGGGATCGAGTGCGAATCTGGTGGCGTTGAGCGCGCTGACTTCTCCGAAGCTGGGGCCGCGGCAGTTGAAGCCGGGGGACGAAGTGATTACCGTCGCCGCGGGATTTCCGACGACCGTGAACCCGATATTTCAGAACCGGCTGGTGCCGGTGTTCGTCGATGTGGTGCTGCCGACGTATGAGATCGATGTGACGAAGCTCGAAGCGGCCCGCAGCGACAAGACCCGCGCCGTGATGATCGCGCATACGCTGGGCAATGTGTTCGATCTCGATGCGGTGACGGCGTTTTGCCGGAAGCATAAGCTGTGGCTGATCGAGGACTGCTGCGACGCACTGGGTTCGACGTACAAGGGACAGAAGGTGGGCACCTTCGGCGATATTGCGACGGTGAGTTTTTATCCAGCGCACCACATCACGATGGGCGAAGGCGGAGCGGTGCTCACCGACCGGCCGCAGTTGCAGGTGCTGATCGACAGCTTCCGCGACTGGGGCCGCGACTGCTGGTGCGAGCCCGGCGTGGACGACACCTGCGGCAAACGTTTCGACTGGCAGCTTGGCGGGCTTCCCTGCGGGTACGACCACAAGTACACCTACTCCCATGTGGGCTACAACCTGAAGGCGACCGACATGCAGGCCTCGCTGGGGGTTTCGCAGATGGACAAGCTGCCGTTGTTTATCGAGAAGAGGAAAGCGAACTTTGCTTACTTGAAGAATGCGTTGCAGCCGCTCTCGGAGTATTTGCAGTTACCCGAGGCGACGCCCGACAGCGATCCGAGTTGGTTTGGATTTCCGATCGGCATCAAGGCCGGCGCGCCGTTTACACGCGACCAACTGACCCACGCGCTGGAGGCCCAGAAGATTGGAACGCGGCTGATGTTCGCGGGCAACCTGCTGCGACAACCGGCGTATGAGGGCTTGAAGTATCGCGTTGTCGGCGAGATGACGAACACCGATTACGTAATGAACCATGTGTTCTGGATTGGGGTGTTTCCGGGGCTGACGGAGGAGATGCTGGATTTTATTGTGAAGACGGCCTTCGATTTTGTGGCGTTGGCGAAGAGTGGGTTGAAGGTGTTTTAAGTTTGGCTTGTGTGCCGGTGGTAGGAGTACCTTAACGCAAAGTTCGCGAAGAAAAGCGCCAAGTTTCGCGACGGCATTTGGGGCGAAGCTTAGGAGGAGAAGCCGTGCCAGGCGGCGGTCCGCCGAATCGCTTCGGCGAGGGGGACGGTGACGTGGAGACCCAGTTCGGCCTGCGCGCAGGTGATATCGGGGACGTAGCTTGCTGGTGACGCGCCGGGGGCGGGCGTGCCGTCGATCTGGATCGGCAACTCGGGGTTGAGTGTAGCCGCAGTAATGTGCGCGAGTTCGGCGATGGACACGGACTCGTCCGAGCCGACGTTGTAGGCGCTGTTGGCGGGCGCTGTCGCGAGCATCGTCCAGAGCCAGATGGCGAGGTCGCTCATGTAGAGGAACGAGCGCAGCGGCGTGCCGTCGCCCTTGATGTGGATCGGCTGGCCCGCGAGCGCGTCGCGGATGAAGTTGCCGATGGCGAAGTGCCGGTCGAGCCGAAGGTGCGGGCCGACGAAGGCGAAGCACCGGGCGATGACGGCGTCAATGGGCGCGTCGAGACAGAGCTGCTCGGCGGCGCGTTTGGCTTCGTCGTAGGAGTCTGCGGAGGGGGCCGCGCAGGGGTGGGTTTCCGAAATGCGGGCGACGTCCGTGATGCCGCGGCCGTAGACCGCGCCGGAACTGGTGTAGAGCAGGCGGCGCACTCCCGTAGCCTGCGCGAATGCGAGAACGTGCCGTGTGCCGTCGACGATGGAGTCGGCGAGGGCCGGAACGTCCGCGGCGACCGTGTCAGTTGCAGCGTGGATGATGTGGGTGTAGGGTTCGGCGGGGAAGGCGAAGCTCTTGATGTCGCCTTCGAGCAGCGTAATCGCCGCGTCGGCGGCGATGTGGGGCGACTTTTCGCGGAAGGCGACGGCATTGCGGGTGAGAACAGTGGCGCTGATGTTCGCGTCGAGGTGTGCGTTGGCGTGGAGCAGCGACTCCAGCAGCCAGTGGCCGAAGAAACCTGTTCCTCCGGTGACGAAGATGCGTGCTCCGCGCAGCGAAGCGAAGGCGTCGCGGGCTTGCGCGAGGATGTCGTCGAGGTCGTTGCGCGGAAGTGGCTTGGCCGTCATGCGCTTCCAGTATGCGCCAGATTGCGCCGACATCGAAGTTGCGGGTGGCCGTCGCTATTGGCCGCAGAAATGAAACTCGCCAAACACGAAGATGACAATGTGTTCATCTATTGTGAAGAGCCGCCGGAATGTCACTAATATCGGCTCATGCAACTACTGCTGGTTGAAGACGATCTGGACATACAGGCGTTCCTGAAACGATCGTTGACCGAGGCCGGATACCGCGTCGACACCGCCGAGGACGGGAAAACGGCCGAGCGTCTGGCGACCGAAGGAAAGCACGATGTCCTGATCGTCGACCTGGGCCTGCCTGACGAAGATGGCATGAACCTGATCCTGCGGCTGCGTCAGCTTGGCGTCAGCGCGCCGGTGATGATCCTGTCGGCGCGGCGCTCGGTAGACGACCGCGTGCGCGGCCTCGAACAGGGCGGCGACGACTACCTCACCAAGCCGTTCGCGCTGGCGGAGCTGCTGGCGCGGCTGCGAAACCTGCTGAAACGCAACGCTCCCGGCAATCCGACGACCTGCCTCCGGGTGCTCGACCTGGAGTTGGATCTGCTGCGGCGCGAGGCCTCGCGGAGCGGCGAAACGCTGGATCTCACCACGCATGAGTTCGCCCTGCTGGAGTATCTTTGCCGTAACCCGGGGCGCGTCGTCACGCGATCCATGATCCTCGACAAGGTGTGGGGCATGCGCATTCAGCCGGACACGAATGTCGTCGATGTGCAGATTTATCGCTTGCGCCGCAAGGTGGATACCGAGGGGCGAGCGCCGCTGATCCGGACCTTGCGAGGAGTGGGCTATGTTCTCCGCGACCGGTAAAGCGATTTCGCAAAGTGCCGCCTGGCGCATCTCGCTGTGGGGCGCGCTGGCGTTCGCCTGCGGGTCGATGCTGGTCTTCGTCTTTCTGCACAACTTCATGGCGCACGACATCCAGCGCCGCACCGATGCGTGGCTTTCGGGCGAAGTGGAAACACTGAGCGATGTGGCGGAACGAACGCCGAAGGACCGTCTGTATCGCGGCGTGGTAGGCGAAATGGCGGAACTGGCCAGCAGGGAAGTGCCGGAAAGGCCGCGTTCCAGCAGCGGCCCTAACGCCTCGGTGTTCTTTCTGCAAAGCGGCGCCGACGGATCGCTGGCGCTGTGGGTCGGGGTGGGCGACGGGAAAGCGGAGATCGATGCAATCCAGGGCAACAAGGCTGCCGCCGACACTCCATTCGATCTGCAGGTGAAGGGAACGGCGACGCCCTTCCGCGTGGTGTCCGCTCCTTTGCACGATGGAGGCCACGTCTACCTCGGGGTTTCGGAGCGCGACGAGTTGCATGTCCTGGAAAAATTGCGCTGGCGCTTTCTGTTGCTGTGGCTGTTGAATGTGCTGCTGGGATCTGCGATCGTATTTTTTACGGCGCGACGCATGTTGCGCGATGTGCAGGAGATTACCGACGCCGCTTCGCGCATCGGTGAGTCCGATCTGAGCAAGCGGGTGCCCGCGACCGGGCGCAACGACGAGGTCGGCCAACTGGCGTCGACGTTGAACCGGATGCTCGACCGGATTGAGAAATCCATCCATCAACTGCACACCATTACCAACTCGCTGGCGCACGATCTGCGCAGTCCGCTGACGGCGATCCGCGCCAAGCTGGAAATGTCGCTGACGGCGGATGCGAGGGGGCCGGAGGTCGATTCCATTGTGGCGGCGATCGATGAAATCGACATGCTGACCGAGGTGCTGACACGGTCGCTCGACGTGGCCGAGGCGGAGGCCGACGCGCTGCGCTTGAACCGCACCGTCATCGATTTGAAACAGTTGCTGCAGGTGATGATCGAGCTGTATGAGCCGTCGATGTCGGAGAAGGAGTTGCGCATCGAGCTGCGCAGCGCCGCGCCGGTTGAGGTCTTTGCCGACGCCGCGCTGCTGCATCGCATGTTCGCGAACCTCTTCGACAATGAGCTGAAACATCTGCCGCCGTCCTGCTCGGTGACGATCTCTCTCAACGCGGTCGGCGACTTCGCCGTTGTGGTGCTGGAGGACGATGGCGCGGGCTTCACGTCGCAGATAAGTTCGAGCATGTTCCAGCCGCGCGCCAAGGGGCAGGACTCGCGCGGCTACGGCCTGGGGCTGGCGTTTGTCGAGGCGGTGGTGGGCGCGCACAGTGGAGAGGTCGTCGCCGAAAACCGCGCGGAGGGTGGAGCGCGACTGACGATCCGCCTGCCGCTGGCCGCCGAGGACCAGCGTGCGCGGGCGTCTTCGACGGTGGCCAGCCCTGCAATAGTATCGGCCCGAATATCACCCGGATAAAAAGTCCCGGACGGCCCCGCCTGCCGTGTTAGCATTTCGCCCACAAATACTTTCAGGTGGGGACCCCCATGAATACTCCTTCCGAGGATCCGGTTAAGAACGACAATCATCCGATCGAGGTCAAAGCTAAGGTCCGGTTCGTCGACAACTGGCATTCATTCGTCTCCGCCGTTGCGCCGGTCCTCACTGTCGTCAGCTTTGCCGTTGGGTTTTTATTCAGTGCCCATCAGGCAAAGCAAACCGCGGATGAAACCCGCGCGGCGCAATGGCGCGAAGCCCTGCAAAAAGTGACCTTCGACGAACCCAGCCTGGTGTCGACGGCTTTTATCATGGAGACCTTCGATGACGACGACGATTTCAAAAGCTCCGCCCGCCAGATCGAACGCACCATCCTGTACCAGACGGAGCGGCCGGAGACCTTCGACCTGGTGTTCTTCAACATGCTGTCGAACCTGCAAGACGCGGGCGACGTGAACGACACGCTACAGGTTGGCAGTTCGATCCAGGAGCGTCTTACCCAGTTGTGGCAGGCCGCGGTGAAGAGCGGTTTGAAGGGCGCCGAACCGCAAACTTTCTACTACTTCATCAGGAAGCCAACTCGCTTCTACTCGCCCGTCACGCAGAGCGCTCAACTCAACCGGGTGTACGTTCTGCTCTGGCAGTGGGACTCTTTCAGTCACGGCATCGCCTGCTTTTTCGATAAAACGGACAACGAATGCCCGCATCCGGCGTTGACCGGCGTGCGTTTCGATACGGTGACGATCGTGCAACAGGAGTCGCCCGTGAAGGCGCCCGCTTCCACAGCCTTGAAGGTCGTGGCGGGGTGCGAGGTCGATCGCGATCAGGCGCTCGGCACCTATTACTGCAAGAACGATACGGACGACGGTAGCGCGCAGTAGAGGATTCCAGTCGTGGTTGCGCGATACCCCTCGCTTCAGAAAGAGTAAGGAGGAGTATCGCGTCGGACCCTTCTCTAAATGATGCTCAACTCTGGAGGCGGCGGCGCATCGAGCCGAATACACCCAGCAGACCGCTGCCGAACAGAATCAAACTGCCCGGCTCCGGTACAGTTGAGGAATTGATAGTGAAACTGTCCAGTGACTCCTTCGCGTTATTGGAATCGAAGAAGGCGTAGCTGCCCGAAGCGCGAGGAGCGAAAGAGGAGACCTCGTTACTGTCATCGAAGAAGAAATTTCCCTCGTAACCGCTGGTCCCTACGCCGAAGCCGATACCGTTGAAATCCAGATACGGTTGGTCGTCGGCAATATAAAGCAGGTTGTCGAAGAAAAAATTGTCGGGGTCGGCGTTAGCGCATGGGTTTGCCGGGTCGAAGGCCGGACAGGGCAACAGGCCAGTGATCGCGGTCCCGTTGAATGTGCCGGAGATGCTCTGTATGTCGTAGGTATCCGCAAGATGTGAATCGAGGACCGCGACCAGCGTGCCGCTGCTATCGATTCCGGCGCCACTGGCGTGAAATGTGAAGGTTTCTGCGTGGGCGGCAATCGTCAGAAACGCTGCCAGACAGGAGAGAGTTGCTACAGAGCGGAGCCGAAGTCGCATATATATCCTTAGAAACGGAAGATAACGAGCTTTTCGGAAGGGTAACACGCGAAAGTAACCCAAGGTAACTTTTTGCGACTTCGAATTATTGTGCGGGGTGTTCGTTGAGCAGTTCGACGAAGGCGGCGTGGCCCTTTTGGCCCGCGATGGCGAGCGGAGTTTCGCCCTTGGCGTTGGGAGCGGACGGGCTCGCGCCGCGTTCGATCAGCAGGCGGCCAAGCGGCACCGCGCCCTCCACCGCCGCGAGCATCAGCAGCGACCAGCCGTTGGGGTTGGTGAGGTTCGGGTCGAGGTGCTGGTCGAGCGCCGTGCGCAGGGCGGCTTCATCTCCGCGCTTGATGATGGTCTGGGCCGCTCTGTAGGAAATAGGCACGGTTTGATTTTACTCGTTCGGCCGATGCCATCTCTCAACTTTTACTGCTTCTTCGGATCCATCCAACTGCGGTCCATCCAACTGGTATCTCCACGCATTTCGAGAGAGGACTTGATTCGTTTTTGCAATTTTGGATCGTCGAGAACATCTGCCCCTAGACTTTTTAGCGCTGCCAAGATGGTTCCGGCCTCGGGCGCTTCAAGTCCAGCCAACAATTTTTGCATCTTCCCATCAACTCGGAAGCGCAGACCGTAAATCGTACTGTTTTTTGCACTGGCGATCGCACCGTAACGCAACTGTGAGATTTGGCTTATTGCAAAAGAGTGCGCAACGAGGGTACCTTTCGTATCCAGCCACTTCGCCTTGGATACGGTGAAATTAACGCGGTCGCAGTGGAGCGCATCGTCGGCTGGCCATGCAGCCAAGATCCATCGTATTGCTAGCCAGCCCATTAAGATGACGAACGTACCGATGAGGCAAAAGGGAAAGAGAAAATCGGAAGAATTGATAGGCGCTCTTGAAAGATCGCGCCACATCGCAGGGCTGCCATGCTTGCCCGGTAGAAAGATTAATGCGCACAAGACAGTAAGTATCGTCGTTATGACGACGATAGCGCCCCAAAACTTTTGTTTTGGTGCAGGCTTTGGATCGCGGTGAACATCAACAACTTCGTTGCTTACAGTGATATCAAACCCATGCGAGGTCATTCTGCGAATTCTACTCCGCGAGATGCTGCTTCTTTTCGCCAAAGTCGGCGCCGAAATAAAAGCGCTCGACGACCATGCAGAAAATATGTTCCAACGCCAGGTGCGACTCCTGAATATTCATCGTCGTATCCGACGGAATAATCACGTTGATGCCCGCGAGCGAGGCCATCGTGCCGCCGTTGTTGCCCGTGTAGGCGACCGTGTGCAGACCCATCTTCTTCGCCAGCTTCAGCGCCTTGACGCAGTTCTTCGAGTTGCCCGAGGTCGAGATCGCCAGCAGCACATCGCCCTCGATCCCCAGCGCTTCAACCTGCCGCTCGAACACGTTGTCGTAGCTGTAATCGTTGCCGACGGCGGTGAGAATGCTGGTGTCGGTCGTAAGTGCAATGGCTCGCAGGGCAGGGCGATCGACCGTCAGCCGCGAGACGAACTCCGCGACCAGATGCTGCGCGTCGGCCGCCGAGCCGCCGTTGCCGCATACCAGCAGCTTGTGGCCGGACTTCATGGCCGCGGCGGTAATCTGCCCAGCCTTGACGACCGCGTCGTGAATGGCCTCGTCGGCAAGAACAGCCGACATAGTGGCAATGGATTGAGCAAGTTGGCGCTGGACCAGGTCCTTCACGGTGACTCCTGTGGTGCGGTTACGGCTCGAAAGAGAGCATACCGCAGCGGGCGTGGGGAACGTTTCGCGCCATGATGGTTGGATGTCTGTTTGTGCCACTTCTACTGCCCGCTAGGCAGCGTTCTCGCCGATTGCCTCGACCAGCGCTCCACGCAACACCTCTTCTTCTTCCGGAGTCAGCCGCGCGCCCATCCGCGTCAGGTAAAACACGTCGATTGCCGTCTCGCCCTCGGTATCGACCAGCGCCACTTCGACGTTGTAGCCCAGGCTGCTCAGCGTCGTGCTGATCGTGCGCAGCAGTCCGGGGACATCCTGCGCCACAACCTGCAGCAGCGTGCTGTGCGACGACGCGCTCTCGTCGAAGTCGATTTTCGTTTCGACTTCGACCAGCGGCTTCTTCCTGCGGCTCTTGCGCCGCCCCGCGATCATCGCCTCCGCCGACGCCCTGCCTGAAACGATCTCCCGCACGCTGTCGATGAACCGTTGGCGCTCGCTTGCGTTCAGTTCCAGTGTGCGAAACGTGTCGGTAAACCGGAAGCTGTCGACGACCACGCCCTGCCGGTCGGCGTAAGCGTCGGCCGTGACAACGTTCATCCCCCACGCTGCCAGCGCGCCGGCGATGCCGGCAAACAAACTCGGCCGGTCGCGCGTGACGACCGTGATCTCGTTGATCGCCTGCCCATGCTGGAACTCGATCTGCATCGGCTCCCGGTCGAAGCCCTGCGCCATGTCGAAGTGCAGCCGGATCTGCTCCGGCGAGCGCGTCGTCAAATATCGCTCCGGGAAGCCTTCCAGAAACGCCTGCACCTCGCGCTTCTTCCCCGGCAGCAGCGCGACGACGCGATCGATGCGGTCGTCCGCCCCGGTGGCCCGCACGCGCTGCTCGTCCACGCTGCGGTCCATCTGGTTGGCCGCGCTCATCGAGAGCCGCCACAAATTCTCCGCCTTCCACGGCGTCAGCGCGTCCGGATGCACCGCCTGAATATCGGCATACGTCAGCAGCGTCAACATGCGCAGCATCTCGGGCGTCTGCACCTTGGCGGCGAATACGCGCACGGTTTCCGCGTCGAAAATGTCGCGCCGCAGCGTGGACGACATTTCCAGGTGCATTCCGATCAGACGCATCACCTGGTCCGCGTCGTAGAGGTCCACTTCCAGCCGTTCGAGCACGCCGCGCGCCATCACCGCGCTCTCTTTGGCGTGCTCGGCGCCGGCGCGTCCCTTGCCGGTATCGTGCAGCAGCGCGGCCATGTAGAGCAGTTCCGGAGTTTGCAACTCGCGCACCATCTGTCCAAACTTTATCCGCCATTCCGGGCTGCTTTTCGACGTTTCCGCTTCCAGCCCATGCAGCGTATCGATCAGCACAAACGTATGCTCATCCACCGTGTAGCGGTGGTACGCGTCGCGGATCACCAGCGCATCGATGCCGTGAAACTCCGGCAAAATCAGGTCGAGCAGGCCCAGCGCATGCATCGTCCGCAGCGCCGCGCCGGCGTACTCTCCAGTAAGGATCGCGGACAGGCTCCGCCACAACCCCGGCCCTTCTTCCAGATGCGCGCCCAGCAGCGGAATCGCCCGCGCGATCCGCATCTCGCTGTCCTGCGCCAGCGATGCGCCGGTCTTCGCGATGGCCACAAACACCCGCAGCACAATCTCGGGTTCCTCCGCGGGATCGATGCCCGGCGGCAGCACGGCGTCCAGCTCCAGCCGCCCACCGCGCAGCCGGAAGCCATCCTGGCCGGTCAGCTTGAGCTTGCGTACGGGGACGGGGTGCAGCTCCAGGCCGGCGGACTCCATCTCCCATGCCATGCTGCGCTCGATCACGCGCGCGTTGCGGAAGTACGCCCGCATCCAGTACGCGCCATCCACCCGGAGCGTACTTTCAGATCCCGGCGGTAACGGTTCCAACCCGACGCGCCGCTCCGCCGCCGCATCCTGCGCCTGCCAGTCGAGCACGTTGTCGTCGCGCTCGTGCCGGTAGTGCAGAAAGCACCGCACCGCCGCCAGAAATCTCGTCGCGGCGCCAAACTCTCCGCCGGTGAGGCCGCCTTCCGGCTTGCCCATCCAGCGCAGCGTGGCGAGCCACTCGCATACATGCGCGTCGCGCAGACCGCCGGGGCAGTCCTTGATGTTCGGTTCCAGGTGGAACAGCGTCTCTCCATACTTCGCGTGACGGACCCGCGTCAGCGCCAGCAACTCCGCGCGTATGGCCTTGGCATCGCGCGCCATCATTTTTGCGATGGCCTTGGTCTCCAGCTTCTCGAAAACCGCCGCCTCGCCCGCCACCAGGCGACGGTCCAGCAACGACAGCCCAAACTCCGCATTGCTCGAATTGAACCTCTCGCACTCGCCCACCGCGCGTGTCATCGGCGACACGCGCAGACCGCAGTCCCACAGCGCCTGCGTCGTCCGCCGCACGGCTTCCTTCGGCGGCTCGCCCTTCTCCATGCAAAACATTACGTCAATATCGGAGTAGGGAAATAGCTGCGCCCGCCCGTATCCTCCGATCGCCACCACAACCACCCGCCGGGCCGTCTCTGGATCGCGCTCGGCCTCCGCACTCCACAGCCGCGCCAGCAACTCATCCACCAGCTTCGCGCGCGCGGCGATCACCGCGACCCCATCGCCGCTCGCCTCAAACTCGCGCCGGATCGCCTCCATCCGCCGCACATATTCCTCGCGCATCGTCTCGTTGTCCGTGGCCGTCACCCCGCTTTCGTCAAATTTCTTCGCCGACCCAAGCCCTCGTCACCGTTCTCCTTTGCGAAACTTCGCTAACTTTGCGACCTTTGCGTCAAGGTTCTTGCGGCTGCTTTTGCTCTTTCCGGCCGCCGTACTAAAGAGCAATGTCTCCGCGCTCATCATTGCGGATCCTGATCGCCTCATCGATCCGCGAGATGAAGATCTTTCCATCGCCGATCTTGCCCGTCCGCGCCGCCGTGCCGATCGCATTGACGACGCGGTCGAGCATGTCGTCCGCCACAAAAAGCTCCAGCTTCACCTTGGGCAGCAGGTCGATCTCATACTCCCGCCCGCGATAAAACTCCGTGTGGCCCTTCTGACGCCCGTGCCCGCGCGCCTCCAGGATCGTCATCCCCGACACGCCCACTTCTACCAGCGCATCTTTCACCGCATCCAGCCGCGAAGGCTGTATCACCGCTTCAATCTTTTGCATCTGCGCCTCACAAGCCTTTGCCTTATTCACTATTCACTATCGACCATTCACTGCTCTCAGTTCGGATCGAACTCATATCCCTCTTCGCCGTGCTGCGTCAGGTCGAGCCCTTCATGCTCATCCTCTTCACTTACTCGCAGACCGATCGTCTTATCGACCAGGAACATGATCACCAGCGTTCCCACGATCGAGAGCGTCCATGCGATCACAACACCGACGAGTTGGTTGACCACCTGAAAATGGTTTCCCTCAAAGAATCCGGTGGCCTTTCCCGCGCCAAAGATCGGATTGATGATGGAGTTCGCAAACAGGCCTGTCAGTATGGCGCCGAGCGTTCCGCCCGCTCCATGCACGCCAAAGGCGTCCAGCGAGTCGTCGTAGCCGAACCAGTTCTTCACCTTCACCACCATGAAGAAGCAGAACACGCCCGCGAACAGCCCGATCCACAGCGCGCTCATCGGGGTCACAAACCCCGACGCCGGCGTAATCGCGACCAGTCCGGCAACCGCGCCTGAAATCCCACCCAGCGCCGAGGGCTTGCCGTTGCGCATCCACTCCGCCGCGCACCAGCCGATGGCCGCGGCCGCCGCTCCAAAGTGCGTCGCCACAAACGCCGATGTGGCCAGCCCGCTCGCCCCCAGCGCCGACCCGGCGTTGAACCCGAACCATCCCACCCACAACAGGCACGCGCCGATAAAGCTCAGCACCACCGAGTGCGGAGGCATCGGCTTCCTCGGATACCCGAGCCGCTTGCCCAGGTACAGCGCCATCACCAGCGCGCTGACGCCGGAGGTCACATGCACCACCGTTCCGCCGGCGAAGTCGAGGCATGGAAATTTTCCGGCCCAGCCGCCGCTCGCCGTCGCATTCAGCAGGCCGCCCACGCCCCACACCATGTGCGCCATCGGGCTGTAGACGACGATTGCCCACAGAATCATGAACACCAGCATCGCCGAAAACTTCATCCGCTCGGCGAACGCTCCGGTAATCAGCGCCGGCGTAATGATCGCGAACATCAACTGGTAGACCATGAAGGTCTGCGCCGGGATCGTCGCGGCGTACGCCGGATTCGGCGCCAGCCCCACTCCACGCAGGAAAACGTTGTGCAACCCGCCGATAAAGGCGTTGCCCGTCCCAAAGGCCAGCGAGTAGCTCACCAGCGCCCACAGAACGGTAATCACGGCCATCATGGCGAATGTCTGCATCATCGTGCCGAGCACGTTCTTGCGCCGCACCAGGCCGCTGTAAAACAGCGCCAGCCCGGGGCCGCTCATCATCAGCACCAGCGCCGCGCTGGTCAGCATCCAGGCGTTGTCGCCCGCGCTCTGGGCCGCTGCGATGGCTTTGGCATTTTCGCCCGCCGTCTTTTCGAGTGCGGCAATCCGGTCGGTCTGCGCCGTCGCCGCGGTCTGCGCGAAACTCCGCCCCACGCACAGCGCGCAGCACAACGCCAACAGCAACACCGCGCCCAGTTGGCGCCCACGTCCCGCCGGATACAGCTTCCCCCTCAAACGCATAGGTCGGTCACCCTGTTCCATAAGATCAAGTGAAAAAGATACTTCGGCATCTGCGCCGCTCGGCACAGCCATCCTAGGGGAAGCGCTTGCCCGCGGCCAGTTTCGGCCCCATCGGCAAGCTGATTTGAAGCTATTGCGTCTACCATACACAACCTTGGCCCCAGCGCAAAATCCGCGGCTTGTCCATCCCTAATTCCTGTTCCTGTCGTTGTACCCTTGTCTGCATGACTACTCTCGCCAAGTTCCACCGCTGGTCCGACATTCCACTCGAAGAACTGAACCCTCTGCTCAAGCGCCAGTTCGTCTCGGGCGAGCAGGGAACCATCTCCCACATCCACCTTAAGAAAGGCTGCATCGTCCCTACCCACGCCCATGGCAACGAGCAGTTTGCCGCCGTCATCACCGGCTCGCTCCGCTTCACGCTCGACCCCGATGGCGCCGCCGAACAGGTCACGCTGGCTCCAGGCGATCTGCTCATCATCCCCGGAAACGTCCCGCACATGGCCGAAGCCCTCGAAGATACCCTGAACCTCGACGTTTTCGCCCCCGTCCGCGCGGATTGGGAATCCGGGGCCGACGCCTACCTTCGCCGCTAAACGTGTCAAGCCCCGCCCTGTGTATAACGCTCGGGACCCGCATATCTAAAGCAGAATCGCGACTGCCGCCGCGGCGCGCTTTATCCTTCCACCGCGTACAATGGAATTGGCGACGTTCTGTGAGGGCTGGGGCAGGGAACTGCCATAGCAAACCTCCCGGCGTTGGATTTTTGGATGGGAATTGTAGAGGTACGAAGCTAAGTCATTTGTTTAAGACACTTTGGGCGGTTACAGGGGGGAGGGGGGTGGCTCCCAACCGCTTTCGCGTCCGGCGCATCCAACGGAACAGGCTACAACTCTCAGTCTTTGGGAACACGGTTGGCATCATAGACGCCGTCTAATTCTTTCTGTAACAATCCGTTGTCGTTCGTAGGAAAACCTTATCCGCCCGTAACGGGCATTCTGGAGCAACACACCATGAGCACCTCAGAGCCCCGCAGCGTAAAGATCGGCAACCGCCAGCTTGGCGCCGGCCACCCCTGTTACGTCATCGCCGAAATCGGAATCAACCACAACGGCGACATCGATCTCGCCAAACGCCTGATCTCGGTCGCGGTGGCCGCCGGCTGCGACGCCGTCAAGTTCCAGAAGCGCACCGTCGAAGTCGTCTACACCGAAAAGGAACTGGCCACTCCCCGCCCCAACCCCTTTGGCGACACCAACGGCGACCTCAAGCGCGGCCTCGAGTTCGGCGTCGACGACTTCGCGGAAATCCAGAACTTCTGCAAGCAACTCAAAATCGACTGGTTCGCCTCCCCCTGGGACGAGCAGTCCGTCGACCTGATGGAGCAGTTCCACCCCCTGGTCTACAAAGTGGCCTCCGCCTCGCTCACCGACGACCACCTGCTGCGCCACATCCGCAAGACCGGCAAGCCGGTCATCGCCTCCACCGGCATGAGCACGTACGCCGAGATCGACCACGCCGTCGATGTGCTCGGCAAGGACGACCTTGTCCTGATGCACACCACCTCGACCTACCCCGCGAAGTACGAGCAACTCAACCTCCGCGCCATCCCGACAATGGCCCAGCGCTACGGCGTCCCAGTCGGCTACTCCGGCCACGAGACGGGCATTCCGACGTCGGTCGCCGCGTCCGTTCTCGGCGCCTGCTGCGTGGAGCGCCACATCACCATGGACCGCGCCATGTGGGGCTCCGATCAGGCGGCGTCTCTCGAGCCCAACGGTATTTCTCGTCTGGTGCGCGACATCCGCCTCTGCGAGCAATCCATGGGCGACGGCGTCAAGCGCGTCTACGAAGAGGAAATCCCGGTCATGAAGAAACTCCGCCGCGTGGGCGCCGCCGTCTAACTGATGGCAAAGGCCGCCGCCGCAACCGTGGCGGCCGTTGTTTGCTTGTCATTCCCGCAGGGAATCTGCGTCTTTTGTGGCCGTTGCTCGTTCTTCCTCTTCGCTCAATCGCTCATGGCTCCGCGCTCGTTCCAACCCGAACCGGCACTACACTATACCCATGCCCTTCGACCCCAGCGTTCTGACCACCCTCCAGGCCATCGCCTTCGACGTCGACGGCGTCCTCACCGACGGCTCGCTCACCTGGTCGTCGATCACGGTGGAAGAAATAAAGACGTTCTCCTTCACCGACATTATGGGCATCTCGCTGCTCCGCCGCCTGAACATCAAGCTGGCCCTGGTGTCGGGCGAACCGTCGCCGCTGGTCGACCGCTACGCCCAGAAAATGCACATCCCCTTCGTCGCCAAGGGCACGCGCGACAAGGCCGCCGCCATCCGCGACTTCGCCGCAAAGTTCGACATACCGCTCGCCAACACCTGCTTCTTCGGCGACGACGTCAACGACCTCTCCGCGATGGAAATCGCCGGCTTCTGCGCCTGCCCCGCGGACGCGGCAGCCGAAGTGCTCACCTACGTGTCTCGGCACGGGTTCGTGTCGACGCACCTCGGGGGCCGCGGCGCCGTCCGCGAGTTCGCCGACGCCATCCTCACGGCCCGCGGCCTCAGTGGCCGCGACGTCTTCCAGCTCCGTCCGCCGGAGTAGCTGGTCACTACTTCGGCCTGGCCCATGTCGTCAGAAACGGTTTCGCCTCCGACTCCGCTTCGTATCCATAGCTTCGGAACATCGTCTCCACCTCCCGGTCGGTGGTCTCGCCGTTGAGCTTCGGATGGTTCGTGTCCAGCGCAAAATGTGTCCCGTGCTTTCGCAACAGGTCTCCGGCCGAGGCGATCACTTCCACTTCCGCGCCTTCAATATCGATCTTGCAGAACGCGGGTGGGCCCCACCGCTCGAATGCCTCCGCCAGCGTGATGGCTTCCACCATCGCAATCGAACCCGCGGACTCACGGTGTAGGAGAGACACCAGCGAAGACCCGATCGTTCCTTCGGAGTTGAAAGCCAGTTGACCGGAAGTCCCCGCAATCGCCGCTCGTTCCACGACCACATTGTCGAGGTTGTGGCGCTCGATGTTGCGCTTCAGTATCTCGAAATTCACCGGGTCCGGCTCGAAGGAAACAACTTTTCCCGTGGGCCCTACCAGCTTGGACAGGTGATACGTCGAAACGCCACAGTGGGCGCCCATATCGAAAACCACATCGCCGGCTTTCGGACGGTACCACCGAAAATATTCCTCGATGGCTTCCTCCTCCTCGGGAAAAGAGGCCATCTCGAATTGCAGGCCGGAACTGGCATAGGTCTGCAAACGTCCCGGCTTGGAATAGTCCAGTACCTGCAGGCCGTCCCGCTGCTCCGGGACCAGCGGTGAAAAGTAGAGATCGAATCTCTCCGTCATGTCCAACGCATACACGAAATGCCGCAGGTTCAATACCATCACTCGGGTGCCCTTGCGCAGCCATATCTCCGATCCTTTGTGCTCGATCGTGCCTCCTTGCTCTAAACACGCCCTACAGAGATTGAACGCCGCGGGGTCCGCCGAGAAATCTACCGTTTTTAACCCGTTCTTTTCCTCTGCGGGCAGCGCATAGGCGTAAGCATCGAAGTTTCGGCAAACCTCCGGTGCAAAGAAAGCGTGTTTCGGCGACAACAGCACCGCTCGCGGGCCCTTCCGCAGTTCCACCGCCGCGCCAGCCTTATGGACTTCTATACCGAATGGCTTGCATTTCCGGCCCGCCCAGACTCTTACAGGCCAGCTCTTACCCAGAATCTCCAATGGTTTTGTTCGCATTCGGTGCGTTGCCATGCTTCTCCTTGAGTCAGAATCGTTGGATATCGCGGTCTTGTCGTGGTCACATCCCGCCACGTTCCTTCCGGGATACCATCGAGCTACGTGTTTCCATCGGGATCGCGTCAGCCGCCTAAGTACCTGCACCGCTTGGATGCCAGTGACCAGATTAACAGCAGCGCCTCACAACCGCTTTCGGCCCTTCGACCGCATCGCCCGACACTTCCCCGGCGGGCAGTTCCTGCGCTACCTCTGCGTCGGCGCGTTCAACACTCTCTTCGGATATTGCACCTTCGCCATCGCCCTCTACTTTCTCAACCTCGCGTTGCCGCAGCGGTTCCTCTACCTCACCGTCATCCTCGCTTCCGTCCTTACGACTCCGCTGAACATTACGATCGCTTACTTCGGCTACAAGTTCTTCGTCTTCCGCACGCAGGGCAACTATCTCCGCGAGTGGCTGAAGTGCTTCGCGGTCTACGGCAGCGCGATGGTTCCGGGGCTGGTGGCCCTCTCCGCGCTGACGCGTCTGCTGCAGAGCGTCTTCCACCGCCACTCGGCGTCGCTGCACGCTGCCCTAGCCGCGACGGAAACCCACTTCCACGGGCACATCCTCGCCCTCCTGCAACACATCGCAACCGGCAAATCGATGGCAGGATACGTGGCTGGCGCCGCTGTCATCGGCTTCTCGACGATCTACAGTTTCATCGGCCATAAGAAGATCACGTTTCACGAACCCCCCAAGGGCTCCCCCAACGGTGCATAGAGGGGATCCCACCATCGGCCTCCCGCACGCCCCGCGGGTTGCGTAAGATAAGGCACACACGAGGCGCCCTTTGAAGACCATCAGCATCAACACGCACGCCTACAACGAGGAAGACAACATCGAGGCGATGTACCTGCGCGTCCGGGAGATTATGCAGGCCTACCCCCAATATGCCTACGAGCACATCTTCATCGACAACCACTCGACCGATGCGACGGCCGCCATCCTGACTCGGATCGCGGCTGCCGACCGGCACGTCAAGGTGATCGTCAACGCGCGCAACTTCGGCCACATCCGCTCGCCGATGCATGCGCTGCTACAGGCCCGGGGCGACGCCGTCATCGGCATCGCCTCGGACTTCCAGGAGCCGCCCGACCTCATCCCACAGATGATTGATGCGTGGGAAGCCGGTTACGCGATGGTGCTGTGCGTGAAGCGCTCCTCCGGCGAGAACGGCCTCGTCTATTGGATCCGCAAGCAGTACTACAAGACGGTCGAGCGGCTCAGTTCCGTCGAAACCATCCAGAATTACACCGGATTTGGGCTGTACACCCGCGAAGTCGTCGACCTGGTGCGCAGCTTCAACGACCCCTACCCCTACTTCCGGGGCATCATCGCCGAAATTTCGCTGCCCAACAAGCGCATCTACTTCGAACAGCCGGCGCGCAAACGCGGCATTACCAAGAACAACTTCTACACGCTCTACGACATAGCGATGCTGGGGCTGATCAGCACGTCGAAAGTCCCGCTGCGGCTGGCCGTATTCGCCGGTTTCGGCGGCGCTTTCCTGTCGTTCCTGATCGCCCTGGTCTATCTGGTGCTGAAGCTTCTGTTCTGGCGGACGTTTTCGGTCGGGGTAGCCCCCATGCTGATCGGCATTTTCTTCCTGATGTCGATCCAGATGGTGTTCATGGGCCTGATTGGCGAGTATGTGGGCGCAATTTACACCAAGGTCCAGCAGCGTCCCTACGCCGTCGAGCAGCAGCGCATCAACTTTGAGTACCCTCCCGGGCCGCCGGACGCCGCCTGACTCCCGCGAGGGTTGTGAACAGGCAACGTCAATTTATTTGCCGGGGTCGCCGGCGTTTGGAGCGCAGTTTTGAAAGGGTTCAGGCTGTTTCGAGGCCTTTTCGAGGGTGCGAAACGGGCCGTCCAAAAAAAATCTTCCCCTGCCGGACGACCTCAAACAACCACCCAGCCGTCATCTGCGTCTCAGTTTTCGAGCCCCGCACGGATTAAGTAGGCAGAACAAACTTTCAGCACGGAATTCAGAAGACGGAAACGTATACTGGCAACATATGAGTAGCAGCCCAGACCAGACGAGCAGCAACGGACGACCTACGGGCGTTCCACAGCGTAACGACCGGTACATTTTTGGCACGCTGGACAGTTTTGGCAAGAACCGCGACAAGCTGGACGAAGTAAGTTGGGGCGAGGAGCAGCCGGAAGGCGTGGTGTTGGCTTCTCTGGACGCGGCGATCAATTGGGTGCGCAAGAACTCCGTCTGGCCCATGACCTTCGGGTTGGCGTGTTGTGCGATCGAAATGATGTCGATGGGCGGCTCGCGGTACGACATTGCAAGGTTTGGCGCGGAAGTTTTTAGGCCGTCGCCGCGGCAGAGCGACCTGATGATTATCGCGGGCCGGGTGTCGCAGAAAATGGCCCCGGTGATCCGGCGGCTGTATGAGCAGATGCCGGAACCGAAATGGGTGATTTCGATGGGTGCTTGTGCCACTTCGGGCGGCGTGTTCAACAATTACGCGCTGTTGCAGGGCGTCAACCAGGTGATTCCGGTGGATGTGTACGTGCCCGGATGTCCGCCTCGCCCGGAGCAATTGCTCTATGCGATCACCTTGTTGCAGGAAAAGATACAGCATGAACGGAACAGTCTGAAGACGACATTGAATCTTGCATGATTTTTCGTTGAGGAGAGCAATCGGGTTGGCGGAAAAGTGGTTGCAGCAAGTGGTTCGGCGGGCCTGGCAGGTTACCGCGATGGTTCGATGGCTAAGATGAAGCTTGTACCGGAATGGTGCCGGTATATCGTTGCATTGATGATGGAAATCGCATTTTGTTCGGAGCTGTGTTCTCAACTACGGTACACTTTTGGTGAATTTCAAATTTGAGTGCGGGCCGACGGCAACCGGAGCTCGTGTAAGAGAAAGAACGTAATTTCTTCGTGGAGGATTGTCGAATGTCTTATAAGTTTCGCAATATCGGTCGGTTACTGCTGGCTGCATGTGCGGTCAGCCTTGGAGTCACGAGCCTGAGTGCTCAGAGCACCACCGCACCCGGCGAAGTCAGTCCTTCGCGTGTTGACATCTTCATGGGGTACTCCTATTTCGGAGCCCATGGCCAGGTCAAGCCGGCGAACATTCGCTATTCGTCGATCGACGAGGGCGCGATGTTGAGCGGCGCATACTACTTCAACAAATATGTGGGCGGCGAGGTCATCACGGCTTACCATCCGGACGGCCAGAACGACGGCATGTACTCGGTTTCGGCTGGCCCTATCTTCCGCGCGCCGATGCAAAACTTTACCCTGTTCGCGCACGGCCTGGTCGGTGCCGCGAACCTGGGTGGACCGAACAGTGAGGTCCTGGCGACGATGGAGCACGAGCCGTATCGCTGGGGCGCGTCGCTGACGGTTGGCGGCGGCATGGATTACGATCTGCCGTTCTACAACCACCGCTTCGGTCTCCGCCTCTTCCAGGCCGACTATCGCTATATCCATGAGTCGTACGGCCCGGCTGTTTCGATTCCCACCTACGGCGTACTCGGCGGTCGCGCCAATCTTGGCGCCGCTGAGTTGAGCACCGGCGTCCTGGTGCATTTCGGCCACATCGCTCCTCCTCCTCCGGTAACGTATGCCTGCTCGGTGACTGCACCGACCGGCGACATTTACCCGGGCGACCAGGTGACGGTGACCGGCACGGCCGGCATGTTGAACCCGAAGCATGACGCGGCTTACTCCTGGAACTCGGACAGCGGCGCTGTTTCGAGCACATCCAACGTCGTGACCATCGATACCAAGGCCCTCTCGGCCGGCACGTATACGGTCAAGGGCCATGTCTCGCAGGGCAAGAGGCCTTACGAGTTGGCGGATTGCTCGGCGCAGTTTACGGTCAAGGCGTTCCTGCCCCCAACCGTAGGTTGCGCGGCGAATCCTTCCACGGTCAATGTGGGTGATTCCTCGACGATCACGGCCAACGGCGTCAGCCCGCAGAACCGTCCTCTGACGTACAGCTACAGCGCGACAGCAGGTTCGATCAGCGGCAATACCTCTACGGCAACCCTCACCACCTCCGGCGTAGCTCCTGGCACTATTACCGTCACCTGCAATGTGGTCGACGATAAGGGCCAGACTGCATCGCAGATGACGACGGTCACTGTCTCTGCTCCCACCCCGCCTCCGGTTGTCGCAGCGACGACGACCAGCCTCTGCACCGTCAACTTCGACCGCGACGAACGGCGTCCGACGCGCGTGGACAATGAAGCCAAGGCCTGCCTTGACGACATTGCCCTGAACGCGCAGCGCGACCCGAACGCCAAGCTGGTCATCGTGGGCAGCGAATCGGCTGCGGAGAAGGAGCACAGGCACGGTCGGCATGCACGGCATGAAGCGATGGAAGAGAGGCGTGCTGAAGAGCGCGCGGTCAACACCAAGGCCTACCTGGTCAACGAAAAGGGTGTCGACGCCTCTCGCATCACGGTCTATACCGCCACCACCGACAGCAAGACTGCCGCGACGACGCTGGTCCCCAGCGGTGCGACGATGAGCATGGACGGCTTGACCCCTGTGGATGAGTCCACAATCAAGGTCATCCCCCGCACGGCTCCGGTTCGTCACCACCGCCACCACGCGGCTGCCGCCGCCGCTCCCGCGGCACAGTAGTTACCCGCTGTATTCACCGCCAACGGCTGGCTGGGATTATCTCAGCCAGCCGTTGCCGCGTCCGGCATCCAACCAGCGATGGGGATGGTGCGCCGACGGCGCAGTCGCGGTACCCTTGGTAAGGACAGATTATTTTGATCGCACTGCAAATGATTTCACCGCTTCTGCGCCGCCTGGTTTGCGCCGTGGCCCTGCTTGGAATGGTCCCGCCCCTGGCGGCAATCGACTGGTTCCCGTTGGGGCCGTACGGGGGAGACGCACGATCCTTCGCGGCGGACCCGCACAACCCGCAACACCTGTACCTGGGCACCGCGACCGGCTGGATCTACGAGTCGGAGGACGGCGGCGCCGCGTGGAAACGGCTGTCGCTGGTCGGCAAGCGCGACGACCTGGTGATCGACCATATCCTGGTGGACCCGCTCGACGCGAAGCACCTGATCGTGGGCGCGTTCTTCGTCGACCGCGACGGTGGGGGGCTGTACGAAAGCCACGATGGCGGCGTGACCTGGTACAGCCAGGCGCAGATGCGGGGCCAGTCCGTGCGCTCGCTCGCGGGCGATGCGGGCGATTCGAAGATCATGGTCGCGGGAACGCTGCAGGGCGTCTATCGCACCGAGGATTCGGGCGTGCATTGGACGCTCATCAGCCCGGAAGGCAGCACCGAGATTCACAACGTCCAGTCGGTCGCTATCGATCCCGTGGACCCGAACGTGATCTATGCGGGCACCTGGCATCTGCCGTGGAAGACGGTGGACGGCGGAGCGCACTGGACCAACATCGGCGTCAAGCAGGGCCTCATCGACGACTCCGATGTGTTCTCGATCGTCATCGACCCGGAAAACCCGCAGACCGTGTACGCAAGCGCATGCTCCGGAATTTACAAGAGCGTCGATGCGGGTAAAGCGTTTCTCAAAGTCCAGGGGATTCCCAATACCGCACGGCGCACGCGCAAACTCGCGATGGACCCGCAGCACCTCGACACGGTGTATGCGGGAACCACGGAAGGCCTGTACCGCACCCTCACCGGGGGCTCGATCTGGTCGTCGATGACCGGGCCGGAGTTGATCATCAACGACGTGTACATCGACCCGGCCGACGACGACCATGTGCTGCTAGCGACAGACCGCGCGGGGGTGCTGGTGAGCAACGATGGCGGCGTCAGCTTTGAGCCGTCGAACACCGGCTTCTCGGCGCGGCAGGTCACGTCCTTCGCGGCCGATCCGCACCGGTCGTCGATCGTCTATGTCGGCGTGGTGAACGACAAGGATGCCGGCGGCGTGTTCGTCAGCAGGGACGGCGGCGTGCGCTGGAAGCAGGAGAGCGCGGCGCTGGCCGGCCGCGATGTTTTCAGCCTGGCCACGACCGGCGATGGGACGGTGCTCGCGGGAACCGGCCATGGGATTTTCCGGCTGGACGATGGCCTGTGGGCGCAGTCCGGAGCCCTGACCGCCGCTCCGGTAGAGGCCAGCGTCGCTCCCGCAGCTTCGCTAAAAAAGACGAAGCCTGCGCGCGCTTCGATGAAGCTGGTCGCGCAGAAAAAGGGTGCGGCGAGGAAGCTGGCCGCGAAGCACAGGGCGGTCGCGGTCGATCCGAAGCCCGCGGCAAATCTGGATGCGGTGGTGTACGCCCTCGTCCCGGACGGCGACGCGATTTTTGCGGGCACGTCTCAGGGGCTGCTGAAGGGACCGAGCGATGGCAGTTCGTGGACGAATGTCGCGTCCCTCAAGATGCCCGAGACGCGGTTTGTGGCGGCGCGGAGGGGCACCGTGATGGTGGCCAGCCTGCGCCGAATCGAGGTTTCGCTGGACGCGGGCGGACGCTGGCAGCACGTTGCGCCACCGGAATCGCTGACGCAGATTTCGGCAATCGCAGTCGACGAGCTGGGAAACCTGTGGGTCGGCGGCCGCGAAGGCGCGTTCTACTCGACCGACAACGGCCTGAACTGGAAGACGCTGAACAGTCTGTACGTGTCGCAGGTGACTGGGATCTTTTTCGACGCTGCCGGACATCGCGTGCTGGTGACGGCGAACAATGGCACGGTCGCGTTCGCGGTCCACTTGCCGGACTACAAGGTGAACTTCTGGGACACGGGTTGGGACCTGCGCTTTGTGCGTCCGGTCGGCAACCACCTGATAGGCGCGACGATGTACGACGGCGTCGTCGTGCAGCCGGTGATGGTGGACTCGGCGATGGTGGGCGGCAAGTAGAGGTTTAGAATCAGGATGTATGAACTCTGAGATGAATACGCGCCCCCGGCACGGTTTCCAAACGGACGATCCCGCGCTTGTGCCGATTGCCGCCAAGGTTGAGGCGGGCGAGCGGCTGAGTTTCGACGACGGCGTTGCGCTGTATCGCAGTGCAGACATTCTCGCCGTCGGCTGGATGGCAAATCTCGTCCGCGAGCGCATGCATGGCGACGTTGCCTACTTCAACGTGAACCGCCACATCAATCCAACCAACGTGTGCGTTGCCTCGTGCAGGCTGTGCGCGTTCGGACGCAAAAAAGGCACAGCCGACACGTATACGATGGCGCTCGAAGAGGCCTGGGAGACGGCCGGCAAGGGACTGACCGAGGCGGTCACGGAGTTTCATATTGTCGGCGGGCTGCATCCGGATTTGCCGGTTTCCTACTTCATGGACCTGGTGCGCGGCCTGAAGGTGCGCTATCCGCAGGTGCATATCAAGGCGTTCACCATGGTCGAAGTAGCGTTCCTTGCGAAGCGCGGCAAGATGTCCATCGAGCAGATGCTGCAGGAGATGAAGTCCGCCGGTGTGGACTCCTGTCCGGGCGGCGGCGCGGAGATTTTTGCGGACCGCGTGCGGCATATCATCTGCGACCACAAGATCGACGGCGGCGAATGGCTGGAGACCGCCAGGCTTGCCCACAAAGCCGGACTGCGGTCGAATGCGACCATGCTCTACGGACACATCGAAAATGATGAGGACCGCGTCGACCATCTCGTGAAGCTCCGTGAATTGCAGGACGAGACAGGCGGATTTCAAACATTTATCCCGCTGAGTTTTCATCCGGAAAATACGGCGCTGGCCCATCTGCCCAAGTCGACCGGGATGCAGGACATGCGGCAGATTGCGGTAGGCCGGCTGATGCTCGACAACTTCGCCCACATCAAGAGCTACTGGCAGATGGTGACGCCGAAGATGGCGCAGATTTCGCTGCGGTTCGGGGCGGACGACATCGACGGCACGGTGATCGAAGAGAAGATCTATCACGATGCCGGCGCGAAGACTCCGCAGGGAATGCGGCGGGAGGACCTGGTGCGGCTCATCACCGAGGCCGGACGCATTCCATTCGAGCGCGATACGCTCTATCGCGCGGTGACGCGGAGCGAGGACAGCTTTACGGTCGCGGTGTAGGTTCTTTTCGAGAGATGGAAGGGCGCTTGCCGGCGCCCTTTTCCATTGGGAGACAGATGGAGTTTCGTGGGTATCGGGCGGATGATTTCGAGGCGATGTTTCGTCTGGATGAGGCTTGTTTTGGGCCGCCATTCCGGTTTTCGCGAGCGACGATGCGACGTTTCGCCGACGCGAAGAAGGCCCGCGTCGTTGTCGCCGAACAGGATGGGCTCGCTGGGTTCTGCGTCATGCATGTGGAGCGGGTGCCGGGTGGGTGTGTGGGGTATGTCGTGACGCTCGACGTAGCGGTTGCGTTTCGCCGGCGGGGGTTGGCGGCGGAGCTGATGCGGCGGGTTGAGGATGCCGCGCGCGAGGCTGGTTGTCAGGCGATGGCGCTGCATGTGTCTGTGGGGAATGATGGGGCGATTCGCTTCTACGAGCGGTGCGGGTATGAGCGGTCGGCCAGGGCTGACGCGTTTTACGGCCAGGGTGGGGATGCGTGGATTTATCGGAAGGCGCTGTCGGTGGCTGAGGTGAGCGGTGGCGAGTGGGGATCGTTTCCGCGGTAACGCTGGCTTTTCAGCGGCCTCGTCAGCCCTCGGCCCTACGCGGCTGAGAGGGCCTCGGCGTGGATCGCGGCTCTCTTTTCAGCCCGGGTGCGGCTGGCGAAGAAGGCCCGCTCGATGCGCAGAATGGACCAGGTGAGGTAGGTGAGCAGCGTACCGAGCATGATGCAGCCGGCGACGCTGGTGAGCCACTGCGCGGTAGTGGGCGTGGCGTTGAGGGGCAGGAGGGGGAATAGCTTGTCCATGAACCAGAAGACGAAGATGAGTGGGACGGCGATGTTGCGCAGGGCGCGACCGCGCTCGGAGAGGGCGTAGCAGAGAGGGATGACGAGGAATATGTAGTCGTACATGAGGTGCTTGACGGTGAAGAGGCTGGCGACCGCGATGAGGGTGAGTTGCGCCGCGTTGGTGATGCGGCGGCGGCTGAGGAAGTAGCCGTAGCAGCCCGAGGCGATGAGGCCGATGATGTAGGCGAGAGTCTTTCCGCGTGTGAAGTGGGGGACCAGATGGGCGAAGGTGGCTTCGATCGCGGTCATAAGGTCGGCCATGCCGGGCCAGACTCTGATGCGGGAGACGGCGAAGGGTTCCACGGCGAGCGTGGTGAGCGGACGGCTTCCGAGCAGGCCCCACGCCATCACAAGAGCGAAGAGAGGGACACACGCGGCGATGGTGAGGGTGCGTATGTTGCGCTTGAACCACAGGAAGCTGACGACGACCGGCGCGAAGCTGTACTTCGAGAAACTGAACCCGAGCGCGAGGCCGCGCAGCGTGGAGTTGGTGGTGCAGAAGACGACGCTGAGCAGGAACATTTCCATCATGCCCATCTGTCCGACCTGGAGGGTGGTGCGAAAGGGAGTGCTCATCCAGAGAAGGAAAAGGAGGCCGAGGGTGGTGGGGGTGGGGAGATCGAAGAGCTTTTTGAGGAGGAGCATGGTGCCGATGGAAAGGAGGATGGTGATGCAGCACCATATCTCCGCCGCGTGCTGGAAGGTGAGCAGGGAGAGCGGCAGAAGGACGATGTAGAGCTCGTGCAGGTAGTTGGGCGGGCTGAAGTGGGCGATGCCGCTGCCGTTGCCGGCGAAGGTTTGTTGCCAAGGGTCGATGCCGGCGCGCAGAAGCACGGACCCGGCCCATTGGAAGTCTTTGCTGGAGGCGATGGCGCCGCGGATGCCGACGAAGAGCGAGGCGGCGGCGGCGATGGCGAGGAGGGTGAGGATGATCCAGCGGAAGCGGTGGAGTTGTGTTTCGAGCGTTGTCATGGGGACCTCGGTGGCGATGCTGTGAGCTGCTAGATTTCTGCTTCGACGTCGTACAGGGTGATGCCGGGCAGTGCGATGGTGGCGGCTTGGGGAATGTGTTTCATCCAGGTCACGACGCTCCATAGGGAGACGCCGAGCAGGCCGTCGGTGGCGAGGCTGGCCCAGGCGGCGCCGTGCCACGAGTAGCGCGGGATGAGGTAGAGGTTCATCCCAACGTTGGCGGCGGCGGCGAGCATTTGCGCGGCGAGCCGCCAGCTTTGTTTGCCTGCCCCGGCGAGGGCGTCGCCGGCGCTGAGTTGGAAGGCGCGGAAGAACGGGATGGGGCAGAGCCAGCGCAGGGCCAGGACGCTGGGGGCGAATCCCTTGCCAACGAGGTGCGGGATGATCGGCGCGAATAGGAAAAGCCCCGCGGCTGCGGCAAGGCCGATGATGGAGGTTTTTCGCAGCAGCTTGCGTGCGAATTGCTCCGTGGCGCGAAGGCCGTCGGCGGCGGCCCCGTGGCGGAAAAATCGCGGAAACGCCGCTGCGTGAATCGACCGGATCGGGATGGTGCCGATGTCGATCAGGCGGTAAGCCATGGTGTAGATGCCGTTGGCGGCGTTCATGCCGAGGTGGGCGAGCATGGCCTTGTCGACGTCGTTGTAGACCGAAGTGGTCGAACCGGAGACGGCGAAGATGAGGCCTTCATAAGCGCGCTGCAGGAAGAGGCGGGGCTCGAACCTGGGGCGTCCGAAGTGGCTGGTCACCAGGATGAGCGCGGCGATGGTGGCTGCGGAGGAAACCGATACCGAGGCGATCACCCACTGGGTCGCGTTGGCGTGGTGCATCGCGATCAGCATGAAGACCGCGATCGACATGCGGGCGCAAGTCGTCAGGAGGCTGAGGATGGCGGTGTAGCGCATCTTTTCGAACGCCTGGAAGATTTGGCTCATGGCGATGGTGAGCGAGCCGCAGATGCATTCGGCGATGGCGAGCAGGACGACGAGGCGCATCGCTACTCCGTGCAGAAACCACGGAGAGACGACCGCGAGCAGAAGAACGAGCACCGTGCCGAGCGTGAGCGTGGAGAGCAGGATGTTGCCCCAGTATTCGGGGAAGCGGGCGTGGTCGGGGCTGACGTAGCGGAGGAAAAGGAGGCCGGAGCCGAGCGAACTGTATTGGCTGACGATGCTGACGGAGGCGGCGGCGCCGACGAAGAGCCCGTACTGGAAGGTGCCGAGCAGGCGCGCGATGACGATAAAGTAGACGGCCTGGGCGACCAGCGACAGACCCTGGCCGGCGAAGATCCAGATGGTATTTTTGGCCATGGTTCCACCCAGCGCTATGCGAAGGCGCGCGCGTGCGGAGTGGATGTGAATGGCGGCCATCTTTGTGGTGGATCTACCGTGCGGTGACAGGGGTCGCGTTGGTCTTGCGGTAGCGCCATTTCGCGACGCACCAGAGGAATTCGATGTTGCCGAGCATGTAGCGCCTCCACAGGCGGCCGGGGTCCTGCACCAGGCGGAAAGACCATTCGAGGCCGGCGGACTGCATCCATTGCGGAGCGCGGGTGGTTTCTCCGGAGAGAATTTCAAAGCTGCCGCCGATGCCGACGGCGATCGGGATTTCGAGCGGGCGAATGTAGGTGTCGATAAAGAATTCCTGCTTCGGCGCGCCGAACGCTACGAAGAGAATATTCGGCTTCGCTTCTGCTATATCGTCCAGAACGCTCTTCAACATGAGTTCATTGTTTTCAAAACCCCAATCGGGACAAGAGACTCCGGCAATGACGATGCCGGGGTAGGCGCCTTCGAGGATGCGGGCGGTTTTGGCGGCGGTCCCGGGGCGTCCGCCGAGGAGATAGACACGCATTCCGCTGGCGGCCCCGCCCTGGCAGAGATGGGAGATGAGGTCGACACCGGCGATGCGGGCGACGGGTTCGTTACCGAAGGCGTTGCAGGCCCAGACGATGGACATGCCGTCGGCGCAGTGGTATTCGGATTTGCGGAGGCATTCGCGGAAGGGCCGGGAGTTTTCGGCGAGCACGTAGAACTGGGCGTTGATGGTGGCGATGTGGCGGGTGGTTGCGCCGGTGAGGGCGTGGTGCAGAACTTCGTCGATGAGGGCAGGCTCGGTGAAGGTGTCGATGTCGAGGTTGCCGAGGGAGGTGCGGGGTGGCATGGCGGCTCCGTGTTGCGTCCTTGGTTGTGGGGGCTAGGTTCCGGTACCCATCAGGACTACTTTCACGGTGCGCAGCAGGATGCTGAGCTCGAGGCCCAGAGACCAGTTGCGGACGTAGGCGCGGTCCAGCTCGATGTAGTTGTCGAAGGATGGTTTGTGGCGGGCTTCGACCTGCCAGAGGCCGGTGATTCCGGGTGTGACTTCGAGGCGGCGGAGGTGGTCGATTTCGTACTGCGCGACCTCGGAGAGGATGGGGGGGCGCGGGCCGACCATGCTCATGTCGCCGCGCAGGACGTTCCAGAGCTGGGGCAGTTCGTCGAGCGAATACTTGCGCAGGAACTTGCCGGCGCGGGTGATGCGCGGGTCGTTGGAGATTTTGAAGAGGATGCCCTGGCGCTCGTTGAGGTGCTCGATGGCGGCCCGGCAATGGTCGGCGTCCGACACCATGGTGCGGAACTTGTAGCAGGGAAAGATGCGGCCCTTGAATCCGACGCGGTCGCTGCAGTAGAAAAGCGGGCCGGCGGAGTCGAGGCGGATGGCAACGGCTACCGCAATCGTGATGGGGAGTGTGGCGAGGATGCCTAAGGCGGCGGCTATGACGTCGAGGATGCGCTTGACGAGGAGTGAGGCCGCGTGGGTGTGGCGCTGGTGCAGGACGATGGTGGGGAGGTTGCCGACGTAGTGGACGTCGCTGCGGCCTTGCAGGGTTTCGGAGACGCTGGGGATGAGGCGGACATCGATGCCCGCGGTGCGCGCGCCGTCGAGCGTGCCGATGAGGATGCCGGTTTCGGGGCGGTGGGAGAAGATGATTTCGTCGACAAACATGGACTTGGACATGGGGATGATGTCGGCGATCGTGCCGAGCAGGTCTTCGGCGGGAATTTTAGGGTCGGGCGTGCCGGTGAGCGGGATGAAGCCCTTGAAGCGGTAGCCGAGGTAGTCGAGTGAGGCGAGGTAGTCGCGGACCTCGCGTCCGGCGGCGTCGGCGCCGGCGATCACGAAGTTGAGGGTGGCCACGCCGCTCTTGAAGTGACGGGCGATGCGGCGGCGCCAGAGGCTGCGGGCGATCGACATGCCGGCCGATGTGAGGATGATTTCCAGTGCGAGGGACCCGGTGTGAAAGCTGGCGAATCCAATCAGCGGCGCAATGCCGCTTATAGAGAGGGCGGCGAGGGTGGCGGTGAGGAGGATGAGGCCCTGATGGGCGATCCAGGTGCGGTTGGGGCGGAGGTCGTGGAGCTTGAGTACGCGGGAGAGCGCGGCCGTGGTCGAAGCTGCCAGCAGGGCGAGGATGACGGCGTGGGCAGCGGCGATGGCGAGGGTGCAGGAGAAGGCGATGGCGAAGTCGGTGGCGGTCCAGGCCAGTCCGGCGCTGTGGGGGGCACCGCGGTGGAACATGGACTCGAAGGCGCGGGGGGTGGGGGTCGATGCCGGCGCGCGGTGGGTGTGGCGGCGTTGCGGCGGCATTTCGCCTACCGGAACCGCGTGGATGCGGGCCGCGTGGAGCGCGAGGTTGAGGTTTTGGGACATGGATGGTTCCCCCGGCGGCTGTTGTGTTACTTCCACAGCTTTTTTATCGGCGAGGGGGCGGTGGGCAAGATTGGCCGTTCGGGGGAGGAGGTGGGATTTGGTGCGAGGGAGTGGTGCGTTTTGCGACGGCGGGAGATGAAGATTTGCCCATGGTTTATGGCTTGGCGGAGAGCGCGGATCGCTGGGCGGTCCTGGCAGTGCCGGTGGAACCGGCAAAGACCAGCCGGTTTTGAACGAGCGGTGGGCTCAGGACCGGCTTGTACCTATCTCTGTAGAGGTCGAATAAAGTGCATGCCCAAAAATGGTGCACTTTTGGACTTCCACAAGTCCAGGCCTAACCATCGTCGGCTGAATACTTTGCCCCAAAAAGTACCGGGGGGGAGGGGAGGGGGGCCACCTCCGTCGATCGTTTATTTGGCGCTGAGGTGGAGGCTGTAGGTCGCCGAGTGGACGAGGAAGCCGTCCGTTGCCGTCACCGTGTAGGTGTAATCGCCGGGCGCGGTGTAGGCGGGGTTCTGCGCGGGGAGCTTGCCGGTGCATCCGGTGATAAGTAAGCTGCCGGCGGCGAAAAAGCAGAGCGCGAGAGTGCAGCGCAGCAGGGTTCCGGCGCTGCGGCGCTTGAACCACAGCAGGAGGCCGGTGGCGAAGGCGAGGAGTGACAGCCAGCCCGTGCTGCCGCCGTAGCCGACGATGGTGTACTGCGAGGTGGTGGTGATGGCGACGACGGTGGTGACAGCCGTCGTCGGAACGAACGAGGTGTTGCCGGGAAGGCAGGTGGAGGCGACAGCATTGGTGGTGCAGGTGAGTGCGATCGACGCCGCGAAGCCCGCGATCGGGGTGATCGTGGCGTTGCTGGTGGAGTTGTAGCCCGCGATGGTGGAACCGCTGACGGGGTTGAGGCCGATGGTGAAGTCGATGCCGTTACCGGTCATGGTTGCGGCGAGTCCGGCGTAGGCGGGGTTGGATGAGGCGGCGGCCAGAGTGCCGGGGCGCGAGCCGGTGGTGGTGGGCTGGAAGGTGACAGTAATCACGCACGACGAATTTGCGGCGAGCGATGTGCCGCAGGTCGATGTCGTGGAGTAGTCGCCGGTGGTGACGATGCCGGGAAACGGAATCGCGAAGGGAGCGTCGCTGGTGACGGTGATGGTTTGGCTGGCTTTCGCGCCCACGTCGAGGTTGCCGAATGCGAGGCTGCTGGGCGAGATGGTGAAGTCGGGGATGCCGGTGCCGGTGAGAGTGGAGGTGAGCTGTTGCGCACCGGCGCTGACGGTGAGGGTTCCGGTGCGGGCCCCGAGAGCGGTGGGAGTGAAGACGACGCTGATCTGGCAGCTTGCGCCGCCGGCGAGCGAGCCGCAGTTGCTGGAGGTGACGGAGAAATCTCCGCTGGCAGGCGCGACGTTGACGATGGAGGCGAAGGTGGAGTTGTTCGTCCAGGTAAAGGTTTGCGGCGCGGAGGGGAAGCCGATGGGCTGGGAGCCGAAGTCCTGCGTCGCGGGATTGAGGGTGGGGATGCCGCCGTCGTCGGTGAGCTCGAAAAGGCTGAACTCGAGGAGCTTTTCCTGCGGAGTCATGGGCGAGTTGACGGCGCATTCGCTGGGGAAGTTCTCGCTGCCGTTACTGGAGCCGTTTTCGACGTGGTACTCGTTGAAGAGGACACGGCCGCATTGGCCGGTTGCCTGTCCGACGGGCGTATCGAAGACGAACTGCATGGTGGGATTGCCAGGGCTGTTGTTCAGCGTCAGCCAGGATTGCGTGGGCGGCGTGACGGCATTGAAGTCGCGGCGGGTGGTGTAGACCTGCATCTGGCCCTTGATGGTGGTGGCGCCAACTTCCTGGAGCCAGGTGGCGAGGGTCTGGCCTTCGGAGAAGGTGGTATCGACCGTGGCGATGCCGTCGGAGAGGGTTTGCGAGTTTCCGGTCCAACTGGCGACCTTATTGAATGGGGGGTTGGTGTACATCCACCCATAGGAGAAGTGGCTGGCGTAAACGCGGCCGCCGGCGTTGGCGAACGCGACGAGGTTGGCAAGTTCCTGAGCAGCGCGGACAGAGGCCCCGCCTTCGCAGGGAAGCATCAGCACGTCGTACTGCGAGAGGACGGCATTGGTGGAGTCGTTGGTGCCCATGAGGATGCTTTCGGTGGGTGTGGATGTGTCGATGACGACTCCTCCCGTGCCTGGACTGCCGTCTCCGTGGAAGAGGTTGATGCGGCCTGTGCCGCCGGGGTTGGTGAACTCGCTCTGCGCGATGCCCATCTTGAGCAGGACGCACTCGACCTGGTCGACGGAGCCGGTGGCGATGGCGATCTTGGGAATGTCTCCCTGGGTCTTGTTCTTCGGCATGTTCATCGAAAACGCGGTATCGGCACAGGCGGTGGTCATGGGGACCTGGGCCTGGACGCGCCATCTGCCGGAGACGGCGACGATGGGGATGGAGGCGCCGACGGGGACGTTGGTCAAAATGAACTTGCCATCGACGCCGGTGGTGGTGCCGACGATGGGCGAACCTGACGGCGGAGCGCCGGCGACAGCGCAAGTTACGCCCGCGGAGAATGGATCGACAGCGGCATTGGGGATGTAGACCGTTACGTTGGGCAGTGGATCGGTGCCGTTGGGGGCGTAGATGAATCCAGTGATGGTCGTGGTCTGGGTGCCGGGGCAGGAGACCTGCTGCAGGCAGAGGCCAGTGGTGCAGATTGGCGTTTGAGCGAAAGCGTGGGCGGTGAGCCCGAACGACAGAAGCAGCACGGCAAAAAAAGATCGCATTTCGGGACCCCAGAGGTAGTACCTAAGCCTACCATCGCGCGAAATTCATTGTCGGGTGACAAGACGGAGGTTCGCGCGTGGCAGAAATCGTGGTTCGCTTGGGTGGGTAGACGAGGATTCTGGGGCTGGGGAGTACGAGGGGACGGAGTTAAGTTCGCAAGCGCCGGAAGCAATGCTCCTCGTCCAGTCGCTTGCCCCGATAGTGGATCTGTATAACACCTTCATTGCGAAACATCCCCTGTAAGTCGCATTCTGCGGTCGCTGAAGCCGTGCTGTACTCATAGTCAAGTTTTACATTCTGACCAGCGTGCTCTATGCAGGCTGGGCCGTTCGGGCCGCGCAGCATCCCAGGATTTCGGGCTCCATTGGGAGTCCATCGCCAACCTCACCTATCGATGAAAAGGGAAACTATCATGCGCCACTGTCTTGCTCTTCTTGCTGCCTTTGCCCTTCCTGCCATGGCCCATGCCGATACAGTCACGGTAGCGGCAACTGCCGTCATTTACTGCCCAACCGATGCGGGATGCGCATCGAACGCCGGTGGTACTCAACCGGGAGCAGGCATTTCGACCTCGGGAGTCCAGTCCTTCACTTTCTCCGTTCCGCTGGCAGGCGGCTCTGCGCAGACGCTCACCCTTAGCGGTGGCGGAAACTATAACGACGCCGATGGCAACCATTCCGGTTCCGACAGTTCCTCCGAAACCGGGAATGCTTTATACGGCGGCATCGATGCGCCGGGCGCGGGATATCTGGTGGGACTGTTCACAGGTCCCGACACCACTCGCGGCGCCGACACCACGTACGACACAAATGCGGAGAGCGCCCTCTCCTTTTCTCCCACGCTCAATCAAGTGTTCTTTATCGGTGACGGCTTGACCGGAGACGGCAGCGGCACCACCCAGACGTTCTTCGTTCCAACGGGTGCGACGACGCTCTACCTGGGCATCAGCGATGCCGGCGGCTACCACGGCGGGCCCACAACGGGTTACCAGGATAATTTCGGTTCCTTCTCGGTCAACGTGCTCCCATCTACGGCGGCAACCCCGGAGCCCTCGTCCTTCGTTCTGCTTGGAACGGGCGTCGCAGGCATGATGGGAATGGCCCGTCGCCGTTTCCTCCGTTGAACATCGCCGTTCACCGGCTGGAACCACAGCAGCCTATGAACGGAATGAACCTCGCAGTGGCTTGCGAGGTTTTTGGGGGTTTTGACCGCTGCGCCGACAAAGTGGTGAGTGTGAACCGCTCATTGGCCTGTCTGGTAGCGTAGGGCGGCCAGGGACGCCTGATAGGTGAAGCGAGCGTTGGCGTAGGCTATCTGGGCCTCGGTCTGGGTGAGTTGGGCCTGACTTAGCTCGACGATGGACGAAAGTCCGATCTTGTAGCGGGTCTGGGAAAGGTCGAAGGCGGTGTTAGCTTCGTCGAGGAACTGCTGTGTGACGGCGATGCGCTGGAAGTTGGACTGGGCCTGCAGGACGGTGGTGCGGACGTCGCGGGCGATGGCCTGACGGAGCGCGTCGACCTGCTTGTGGGCGGCGTCGGCGCGGAGGTCGGCTTCTTTGGCCCGGGCAGAGTAGAGGCCGCCGTTGAAGATGGGGATACTGAGGTTGATGCCGGCGGCGCCGTACCAGGAACTGAGGATGGAGTCGCTGCGGACAGGGGTTGAGCCGGCCGCGCCGAGAGCGGAGATGGTGGGGCGCTGGAGGTCATGCTCGGCGGAAGCAAACTTTTTCTGCGCGGCGAACTGCTGATTGAGGGCGGCGAGGTCGGGGCGGCTCTGGAAGGCTTCAGCGACCAGCGGCTCGGCGTCGAGCGGAGCCGCGGCCGGTGCGGTTGGAGTTTCGTCGATGAGGGTGTAGGCGACCGGCTGCTCGTTGCCGAGCAGGGCGCTGAGGGCGGCGAGGGAGGCTTGATTTTCGTTCTGCGCGTCGAGCAGCATGAGCCTGGCCTGCGCAAGGCCGACGTTGGCGAAGCTGAGGTCGAGCGTGGAACGGAGCTTGGCGTTGGTGAGGGCGCTGACCTGGTCGGCGACGGTCTGGCGCGCGGCGACGGTGTCGGCGGCGACCTTGAGGACGGCCTGGCTGCCCAGCGCGCGGTAGAACGCTTCGTCGACGGCGATGACGATGTCGGCGGTGGTGGCGAGCTGTAGGTTGTTTTGTGCCTGCGCGCGGAGGCTGGCGCTGGCGACGAGGTCGTGGGTGCGGCCAAAGTCGGTGATGAGCTGCGAGATGCTGGCGCCCGCCGCCGCTCGCTGGTAGACGATGGGGTTGTTGAGGCCGCCGGCTGTGATGCGGCTGCCGTTGTGGGAGTCCACCGCGGTAAGGTTGGCGGCGATGGTGGGGAACTCGGCTGCGCGGGTTTCGCGCGTGACCTGGCCGCTGGCGAGTGCGAGCAGACGGGAGACGGCGATGCGGGGGTTGTTGCGGATGGCCGTCTGCTCGGCTTGTTGCAAGGTGAGCGGCGTGGTGGTTTGGGCGGTGATGCCGAGGCTCGCTGCGAGGAAGAGAGTTGCGATGAGGGTTTTCATTTATGCAACCTCCGTGGCTGCAGGTGCGTGGCCCTCTTCGTGGCGATGAACCCAGAGATAGGCGGCGGGGACGACGAAGACGGTGACGATGACCGAGACAGTGAGGCCTCCGATGATGGCGCGGGCCAGTGGAGCGTATTGCTCGCTGCCGGCTTCGAGCGCCAATGCCATGGGAATCATCCCGAGAATGGTCGCGAGCGAGGTCATCAGCACCGGGCGCAGCCGAATGCGGCAGGCCTGCGCGACGGCTTCGCGGATGGGCATGCCGATCTTGCGCAGGTCGCGCGTGAACTCGACGATGAGGATGGAGTTGGAGACGACGATGCCGGTCATCATGACGACCCCCATCAGCGACATCACGTTGAGCGTCGTGTGCGTGGCGAGCAGGAAGAGGATGACGCCCGTGATGCCGGGAGGGACGGCGAGCAGGATGATGAGCGGGTCGACGAAGGAGGCGAACTGTGCCATCAGGATCAGGTAGACGAGGATGACGGAGAGGATGAGGCCGACGCCGAAGCTGGTGAACGACTTCCTCATGCCATCGACCGAGCCGCGCATGGTGACGCGGAGGTTGGAGGGGATGTGTTCGTTGGCGATGACTTTGTCGACGCGCGTGGCGAGGCCGCCGAGGTCTTGTCCCGAGGGCGAGACGTAGATGTCGATGACGCGGCGGAGTTGGTAATGGTCGACTTCGGTGGGGGACTGGACGCGCGTCATCTGGACGACCGCGCCGAGGTTGGTAGCGACCGCGCCGTTGCGGGAACGGATGGGAATTTGGTTGAGGTCGGCGAGGGAGTGCATGGCCGTCTCCGGATACTGCACGGCGAGCAGGTAGCTGTTGCCGCTCTTGGGGTCGTCCCAGTAGTTGGGCGCGATCATGCCGTTGGAGCTGAGCGCGGTGATGACGTTGTCGATTACTTCGCGGGAGGTGAGGCCGAGGCGGCCGGCCATTTCGCGGTTGACCTGGAGACGGAGGCCGGGGTAGTCGACGTCCTGCGGCGTGAGCACGTCGCCGACGCCGGGGAGGGCACGAATCTTTCGCGCGAGGTTGGCGGCGGTTGCGGCGGCTTCGTCGAGGTTGTTGCCGTTGACCTGGATGTCGATGGGGGCGGGCAGGCCGAGGTTGACGACTGCATCTACCAGGCCGCCGGTCTGGAAGTAGGTAGAGATTTCGGGCAGGTCGTGGTGGAGTTTGTCGCGGACCAGATCCATGTAGGCGAAGCTGCTCTTGCTGTGGCCCTCTTTCAGGCTGACCTGGACGAACGCCGTGTGGGGGCCGGAGTTGCTGGAGTAGATGGAAGAGAATCCGGGGGCCGTGCCGATGTTGGAGACGATGATGTTGAGGTCTTTTTCGGGTATGACCTTGCGAATGTCGGCTTCGACGCGGGCGATGTATTGGTCGGTGACGTCGATGCGGGTGCCGCTGGGGGCCTTGACGTTGATGAGGAACTGACCGGGGTCGGTGCGCGGGAAAAAGGAGAGGCCGAGCAGAGGATAGAACGCGAGACTGAAGAGAAAGACGCCGAGTACACCGATCACCGTCGCAGCGGGGCGCAGCAGGCTCTTGCGCACAGCGCCATCGTAGTGGAGGAGGCCCTGGTCGTATTTGCGGTTGAACCAGCGCACGAAACGTTGGAAGAGCGAGCCGCCCCTATGGTGGACGGCGTCGTTGTGCGCATTCTTGATGTACTTTGCGCAGAAGAGAGGAACGACGGTGAGCGCGACTCCGTAGGACGCGAAAAGCGCGAGCACGACGGCCAGCGCAAGGGCGGTGAACAGGTAGCGGCTGACTCCGTAGAGGAAGACTACGGGGAAGAAGACGATGGCGGTGGTGAAGGTCGCAGCCAGCACGGGCAGCGCGACTTCGCGGCCGCCTTCTTCCGCGGCCTCTGCGGGGGTTTTGCCCATTTCGAGGTGGCGGAAGATGTTTTCGAGCACGACGACGGAGTTGTCGATCAGGCGCGAGAAGACCAGCGCAAGTCCGCCGAGGACCATGGAGTTGATGGTTTCGCCCATCAGGCTGAGGGCCAGAAACGCGGCCAGCGCGGAGAGAGGGATGGACAGCATGACGGCCACCGTCGCCCTCATGCTGCCGAGGAAGATGAGGATCATTACGGCGGTGAGGATGAGGCCGATGCCGCCTTCGTTGCCGAGGTTCTTGATGGCGGTTTTGACGAAGACGGATTGATCGAATACGACGGCGGTCTTCAGGCTGGCCGGCACATCCACCAGATGCTTGAGGCCCTCGCGAATGCCGTTGACGATGGCGATGGTATTGCTTCCGCCGCCCTGTTTGAGGATGGGGAGATAGACGGAGTGCTGGCCGTCGACGCGGACGATGTTGGTCTGGATGGCGGAGGCGTCTTTGGCGGTGCCGATGTCGCCGATGAGCAGTTGTCCGTTGCCGCTGGTCTTCAGCGGGAGCTTGTCGATCTCCTGGGCGGTGGAGAATTGGGAGTTGGTGTAGATGTTGTAGTCGGTGGGGCCGACACGTATGTCGCCGGAGGGAAGGATGGCGTTGGCGTCGCCGAGGGTGCGGACGACGTCCATCGGGCTGAGCTGGTTGGCTTCAAGTTTTGCGGGGTCGACGTAGACCTGGATCTGGCGATACTTTCCGCCGAAGGGCGGAGGGATGGAAGCGCCGGGCACGTTGGCGACCTGGGCGCGGACGCCGTACTGGCCGATGTCGTGCAACTGCGTCTCGTTGAGGCCCTGACCCTTCAGCGTGATGAGGCATACGGGCAGGCTGGAGGCGTCGAATTTGAGGACTACCGGGGGCAGCGTTCCGGGCGGCATGCGGCGGAGCTGCGCCATGGCGAGGTTGGCGATGGTGCTGACCGCAGCGTCGGAACTGGTGCCGGGCTGGAAGTAGACCTTGATGAGGCTGACGCCCGGCAGGGAGCGGGACTCGATATGGTCGATGCCGCTGCCCAGCGTGAAGAAACGCTCGAAGGGATTGGTAATGTGGGCTTCGATCTGCTCCGGCGGCATGCCGTTGTAGAAGGTGGCGACGACCACGACGGGGATGTTGATTTCGGGAAATAGATCGACTGGCATGCGGGCCACGGTGACGCTGCCGACAACCGCGACGACCAGGCAAAGCATGATGATGAAGAAGGGATAGCGGAGGGAGAATCCTGACATTACTCGTCGCCTCCCGAGGTCTCGATATGGACCATGGAACTGGTCTGTGGAGCGACCTTTTTGCCGGGTTGGAAGCTGGAAAGATTGGCGACGATGACCTTGTCGCCGTCGGCGAGGCCGCGGGTGATTTCGACGCGGTCCGCGGTGGAAACGCCTATGCTGACGGGACGCTTTTCGACCTGGTTGGCCGAGTTTACGAGCATGACGAAGGATTGCGGGCCGCTCTGGTCGACGGCCTGGATGGGGACGACGAGGGCGTTGCCAGTGCGCTGGATATTGAGTGAAACGTCGGCGTACATGCCGGGCGAGAGTTTGCCGTTGCCGTTGGGGACATCGATTTCGACCTGCATGGTGCGGGTGGTGGGGTCGAGCTCGCCGGCGCTGCGGGTGATTTTGCCGGGGAAGGTTTCGTTGAGCGCCTGGACGTGCACGGAGGCGGTGTCTCCGTCATGGACGAAGGGCGCGAGCGATTCGGGGACAGGGAGGCGAAGCCGAAGCGTATCGATCTCGGCGATTTTTACGACCGGCGCGGAGCCGGCGTTGGAGGTGCCGGCCTGGATGAGGGAGCCGGTGTCGGCGTAGCGCCAGGTGACGATGCCATTGAAGGGTGCGACGATGCGGGAGTAGTCGGCCATTGCGGAAACCTGCTGGCGGCCGGCGCGGGAGACTCCGAGCTGCTGCTGCACGGCGGACTGCGCGGACTTTGCGGCGTCAACCTGCGCGGCGGCGGCGCGGTCTTTGGCGAGAGCGTCGTCGAGCTCCTGCTGCGCGATCAGGCCCGGACGCTGCTTCGAGACTTGCTGCAAACGCTGCGCGGCGGAGTGGACGGCGTCGTAGTCAGCCTGCGCGCGCAGGACTTCGCTCTTGGCGCGGGTGATCTGTTCCTGCGTTTCGAGCACATGGGCGTCAGCGCCCGCGACCTGCGCGGTCAGTTCGGGGATGTCGAGTGTGGCGAGGACTTGGCCGGTGTGGACACGGTCGCCGATGTCCACCGAGATGTGGCGGATGTAGCCCGCGACTTTGGCGTGGAGTTCGACTTCCTGGAAGGGCAGGAACTCTCCCGCAACGTTGAGGGTGTTCGAGAGCGGGGCGCGCGCGGCGACGGCGATGGGAGCGATGGGCAGCGCATTGGCGGCGTTATCGGGGTTGTCCGCGGAGTGGCAGCCGGCGGCGAAGATGAGGGCAAATGGCAGCGCGCAAAGGGCTCGGAAGGCCCACGCGTGATGGGTGGAAGCGGAACGGGTCATGGATACTCGCTTGGCTGGAACAGCCGTGCCAAAGGGCACAAAACCTGGACGGGGACCGTACAGGAACTTAAATGCGCAGTCTTAAATGGAAGGCGGGGGCCGAACGGCGAGAGCGGGGCAGAACCAACTGCGAGCGGCGACCATGGGCTGTTCGGAAGGCAGGTCGCGGGCGACGGTGACGGTCATCATGAGCATCAACAGGGCGAATGCGAGCAGCGCCGGCGCTGGGACAGGCGCGGATTGCGTCGAAGGAACTTCGTTGTTCTGCCAGGCTTTGGCCGAGGTGAGGTTTTTGACCTGCTCCTGGTGCTGGCGATACACGGCCGTTTTGGCGCCTATCGCGAAGAGGCAGAGGAGAGCACAGAGCATCAGCCCGAAGATGTGGCGCAACTTCATGCGGTCATCCGTTGAACTGCAACTCTCACGGTTTAAGGGTATCACGGAGGTGACGGCGGCTGAGGGGCAGGATTTCAGCTACCGGCCGCGAGCTTCCAGCTATCGGGTGCCAGTTTCCAGTAGCCAGTTTTAGGCGATGGCGATGGCTCGGGTGCGGTTGCGGAGGGTGCCGATGCCTTCGATGTCGATGACCATTTCTTCGTCGTCGCGGAGCCAGCGCTGGGGCGTGCGGCCGAGGCCGACGCCCGGGGGCGTGCCGGTGCTGATGATGTCTCCGGATTCGAGCGGGACGATGTTTGAGATATACGCGATGAGTTCGGGGATGCGGAAGATCATGTCGCGAGTGTTGGCGGTCTGCATCACTTCGCCCGAGAGCGTGAGCTTGATGTCGAGCGCATGCGGGTCGGGGACTTCGTCGCGCGTGACGATCCACGGCCCCATGGGGGTGAAGGTTGGATAGCTCTTGCCCAGCGTCCACTGCGATGTGGCGAGTTGCACGCCGCGTGCGCTGACGTCGTTGACGATGGTGTAGCCGAAAACGTGCTGCTCCCAGTCCGCGGCCGCGATGCGGTGGCCGGGCTTGCCGATGACGACCGCGAGCTCGGCTTCGTAGTCGGGCTGGGTGGCGTCGGGGGGAAGGAGAACGTCGGTGTCGGGGCCGGTGATGGACGAGGCGAGCTTCATGAAGACGGTGGGAACGGCCTGCACGGCCATTTTCGACTCAGCCGCGTGCTCGCGGTAGTTCAGTCCGATGCCGAAGATGCGGGGCGGCTCCAGCAACGGCGCGAGGAGGGTGACGCCTTCGAGCGGGCTGGGGGAGCTGTCGACGGGGCGCGCGGTGTCGCCGCCGGCGATGAAGTCGAGAACGGAGTGGGGCAGCGGATGGATTTTGTAGTCGTCGAGAATACCGCCGTGGATTGCTCCGTCATGCAGAAATGAGACTAGCTTCATGGGGTGTTTCCTTCCATGCCGATCCGCCGGGAAAGCTGAATTGTTCGAGCGATCCGGGGAGGACTTCGATGCTGTAACCGGGCTCCTGCGGCGCCATGTAGTGGCCGCGGCGGATGGTGACAGGGTGGAGAAAATGCTCGTGCAGGTGGTCGACGTATTCGATCACCCGATTCTCCATTGTGCATGAGACGCTGAGGAAATCCCACATGGCGAGGTGCTGCACGTACTCGCACAGGCCGACGCCGCCGGCGTGCGGGCAGACGGGGACGCCGAATTTGGCGGCCATCAACAGGATGGCGAGATTTTCGTTGACGCCGGCGACGCGGCAACTGTCGATCTGGCAAACATCGATCGCGCCGGCCTGGAAAAGCTGCTTGAACATGACGGCGTTGTGGCAGTGCTCACCGGTGGCGATGCGGATGGGAGCGGCTTCGCGGCGGATGCGGGCGTGGCCGAGGATGTCGTCGGGGCTGGTGGGTTCTTCCATCCACCACGGGTCGAGCGGCGCCAGCAGGCGGGTGCGGCGGATGGCTTCATCGACTCCCCAACGCTGATTGGCGTCGACCATGAGCTTGTTGTCCCAGCCGATTTCTTCGCGGACGATGTGGCCTCGGCGGAGATCGTCGTCGGGCTCGCCGCCAACTTTCAGTTTGAAGTGAGTCCAGCCATCGGCGATGCCTTCGCGGCACAGGCGGCGGATTTTTTCGTCGCTGAAGCCGAACCAGCCGGCGGAAGTTGTGTACGCCCTATAGCCGCTCGCTTCAAGCGTGGCGAGCCGCTCCGCCTGACCCTCTTTGCCGCGGCGGAGAATCGCCAGCGCTTCGTCCCTCGACAGCGCGTCGGAAATGTATTGGAAGTTGATGGCGCGGACGATTTCCTCCGGCGTCATGTCGGCGAGCAGGCGCCAGACGGGCTTGCCCTCGGCCTTCGCGTAGAGGTCCCAGACGGCGTTGACGAGCGCGCCGCAGGCCAGGTGGATCACACCTTTTTCCGGGCCGAGCCAGCGAAATTGCGTGTCCCCGATCACCTGCATGTAGAAGGCGTTCAGGTCGCGAGTGATCGACTCGAGCGTCCGGCCGCGGACGTTGGCGGCGAGGTATTCAAGCGCGCTGACGACCAGCTCCGTTCCGCGCCCGAGCGTGAACGTCAGGCCGTGCCCCTCAAGCGCCGAATCGGTTTCAAGGATGCAATAAGCGGCCGAGTAATCGGGGTCCTTGTTCACTGCATCTGAGCCGATTTGGTCCCGCGACGTGGGAAAGCGCAAATCGACTACACGCACTTTGGTGATGGTGATGGGTTTCAAGTAGACCTCGACAGTTTCGTGTGCGGCAAAAGAAATTGTAGGTAAGCGCCAACCATTTCGTCAATGAATAATCTATTCCATAGGAGAAAAGTGGAATATGATTCCATTTGACACCGCTGCGGAGAGAAACGTACAAACTGAGGCGAGTGTGCAGTTTTACTGTTGGGGAAAATCTTGTCTCTATTTGAATTGAGCGATAGGCGCGCGGTAGTGACCGGCGCGGCCAGCGGCATCGGGTTGGCGATTGCGCAGACGTTTGCGGCGCACGGCGCGGAGGTAGTGCTGGTCGACCTCGATCCCGTGAGAGCCGCCACTGCGGCTGCGGCGATTGTTTCGCGCACGGCGGTTGTGGCCTCTGGGCTTGGGTGCGACGTTTCCGATGCGGCGAGCGTGGCGAAGACGTTCGCGGAGATTGGCGGGCCAATCGATATCCTGGTGAACAGCGCGGGCGTTTCGCATATCGGCACGCTGCTTTCGACGACGCCGGAAGAGATGGACCGGCTGTATGCGGTGAACGTGCGCGGGACTTTTCTGTGCATGCAGGCGGCGATGCCGATGATGCTGGAAGCCGGGCGCGGTGTGATTGTGAACATGGCGTCGATTGCGGCGACGGCGGGGCTGGCGGACCGCTTTGCGTACTCCATGACCAAGGGGGCGGTGCTGTCGATGACGCTGTCGGTTGCGCGGGACTATATGGCGCGCGGGATTCGCTGCAACTGCATTTCGCCGGCGCGGGTGCATACGCCGTTTGTCGACGGATACCTGGCGAAGAACTATCCGGGGCGCGAAGCCGAGCAGATGAAAGTGCTCGCGGCGGCGCAGCCCATCGGCCGCATGGGGACTCCGGAAGAGGTTGCTTTGATGGCGCTGTATTTGTGTTCGGATGCGGCGTCGTTTATTACCGGTATAGATATGCCGATCGATGGCGGATTTGTGAACCTGCGTTAGGAGAGCGTGTGGACCTGGGGCTACAGGACTGCGTGATTTTAGTGACCGGCGGCGGCTCCGGCATTGGTGAAGCAATCAGTCGCGCGTGCCTGGCGGAGAGTGCGGTGGTGGTCGCGGTGGGGCGACTTTCCGACAGCGTGAAGACGTTTATGGAAGCGATGGAGCGCGAGAAGCTGCGCTGCGATGTCGTCGAGGCGGAGCTTGCGGACGCCGACCAGTGCAAGCGCGCGGTGGAGTTTGTGCAGGGCAAGTATGGGCGGCTCGACGGGCTGGTGAACAATGCCGGCGCAAACGATGGCGTGGGGTTGGAGACGGGCGATCCGGAACGGTTTATGGAGAGCCTGCGGCAGAATTTGCTGCATTACTATGCGATGGCGCACTATGCGCTGCCGATGCTGAAAGCGGCAGGGGGCTCGATCGTCAACATCAGCTCGAAGGTGGCGCTGACGGGGCAGGGTGGGACGTCGGCGTATGCGGCGGCGAAGGGCGCCCAGCTTGCGCTGACGAGGGAGTGGGCGGCGGAGTTGTTGCCGTTCGGTGTCCGCGTGAATGCGGTGCTGCCCGCCGAGGTGATGACGCCGCTGTACAAGCGCTGGCTGGATAAACGCGACGACCCGAAGGCGGCGCTGGCGTCGATTACGGCGAAGATTCCGCTGGGCAAGAGGATGACGGAGGCGGCGGAGATTGCGGCGATGACGGTGTTTCTGCTGTCGTCGAAGCAGTCGGGACATACGACCGCGCAGCAGCTGGTGGTGGACGGCGGGTACACGCATCTGGACCGCGCGCTGACGTAGCTTGTGGTGCGAGGGCCACAGAACGCGCCCCATGGGTTGCGACTCGATCATCGGCCGGGATGCACGCCGAGCCGGCCATTGCGGCCGCCGCCGCCGCGACATATTTTCTATTGTGGTATGACAATTCGCCACCCTCTCGCCACTCTCTCCTTGACTTTCCTCCGCGATACAAAGACACTCACAGGGCGAGACAGCATTTTGGGCGATGTCAAGATAAAACGCGAGACCATGACGCTCGACTCAGTTTTCGAGAGCGTCCACATGGTCGAGGAAACAGCGGAAGCGTACGCCCGCGAGGCCGGCTTTGACCAGGACACGGCGACCGATATCTCCATGGTCGCCCGTGAGGCCGCGGTCAACGCGGTCCTCCACGGCAATAAGAAGGACCCCGCCAAACACGTCGCGGCCAGCTTCGAACTGACCGATACAGACCTCAAAATCACGGTCGCCGACGAGGGTGAGGGGCTCGATCCGGACAAGATTCCGGACCCGCTCGCCCAGGAAAATCTCCTTCGGCCATCCGGCCGAGGCGTTTTCCTTATGCGCGCGTACATGGATGAGGTACACTTTCGCCAGTTGACTCCGGGCACAGAGGTTACACTGGTCAAACACAGGGGCTAAAAGGAGATATCGGAATGAGCATGAAGTTTACAAGCCGGGAAGTGGACGGAATCACGGTCCTGGATCTGAGTGGGAAGATTATGCTGGGCGAGGGAAGCGTCACCATCCGCGACGCTGTACGCGACGTCCTCGCGAAGGGTTCCAACAAGATCCTCCTCAATCTGGGCGACATCAATTACATCGACAGCTCCGGAATTGGCGAGCTTGTCAGCGCCCTGACGGCCGTCAAGAACGCTGGCGGCGCCCTCAAGCTGCTGCAACTCACCAAGAAGGTCAAAGACCTGTTGCAGATCACCAAGCTCTACACCGTCTTCGACATTTACGACGACGAAGCGGAAGCCATCGCCTCCTACAAGTAAGCTGGCATTGGATTCAAGGCCGCCGCCGCACTTTGCGGCGGTTTTGCCGATTTCTCCATTGCTGCCATTTGTCATTCCCGAAGGAAACACTTTGTTTGTCATTCCCGAAGGGAATCTGCGCTTGCCGTTGCCGTTGCTGTTGCAGTTTTCTTCGATTTAATCCGGCCGCGCGCACATAATGCGTCTATTATTCTGACAACTATGCACAACCGTCTATGCCGGATGCTGTGGTTCCTGCCGATTATGGTTCTGCCTCTGCTTTCTGCCCCGGCCTCCGCGCAGCGAGCGCGGGCGCCTCTGGTGGTCAGTGGCCTGGGCAACGCCACCGCAAAGCTGGATGGAACATGGCAGTTCCATCTTGGCGACGATACCGCCTGGGCCGCGCCCGGGCTGGACGACTCCGCCTGGGAGGGCATTGCGGCGGACAAGTCGTGGGGGCGACAGGGACATGCGGGATACACGGGGTATGCGTGGTACCGGCGGCATATTGAGTTCGCGCCGGTGGCTGGAGCGAAGCCGGAACTCGCCTTGTTTATGCCTCAGATTGACGACGCCTATGAGGTGTACTGGAACGGAGCGCGGGTGGGCAGCGTGGGCAATGGGCCGCCCAATCCGGTCTGGTATTTCTTCAAGATGCCGCATACGTTCGGCCTGGGCACGGAGCGGCAGGGTGTGCTGGCGGTGCGGGTGTGGAAGGCGCCCTACAATTCTTTCGATAACGGGCAGCTTGGCGGCTTCGTTAGCGCGCCGATGGCGGGGAGTCCGGAGGCTGTCGGAGGGCTCTACGCGGCCTACAGCTACAACTGGCTGAGGAATCATCAGTACACCTTTGGGCTGAACTTTCTTTATGCGCTCATTGCGTTGCTGGGGTTCCTGGCTTGGATGCGAGACCGCGGCCAGAAGGTCATTTTGTGGGTGACGCTCTTCGCCGCCTCGCCAGTCCTGGGGTTCGTTCTGGTGGGTCTGCGGGTGCCGTTCTCAAACAACTTTGCGCTTGGAATGTTGCAGCCGGTCTTTTCCCTGCAGGACATTTCGCTGTGGTTCCTTCTGCTGTACCTGTTGAAGCTGGAAGGAAACCCGCGTCTGTGGCGCTGGACGCGGATTCTGGCGGTGATTTCTATCGTTGCCACTACGCTCGACGGCAGTTTGTCGTTTTTCGACTGGAGCGGGAGTTATAGCCACTTTTTCCAACTTTCCGACGCCGGTCTAACGGCAATTTTCACGCTGGTGGAGGCGTTCCCGCTGGTGTTGATTCCGTTTGCGTTTGGCAAGCGGCTGGATGTGGAGCGTTGGCTGGTGGCGGGTTTTGCTTTCCTGACCGCGATGATTCAGGCGGTGCGGATCGCGTCGCAGCAAGGGTCGCGCTATACGCACTGGACGATTGCCGACAAGATTTCCGCGCCGTTGTTCACGGTACGCGGCAATCCTTTCTCTCTACAGACGATCACATCCACTTTGCTGATTGTGTCGATCGTGTATGCGGTCTATCGCTACTCGGTGGAGCAGGGGCAGCGGCAGGGCGCGCTCGAACAGGAGTTCAAGAGCGCGCAGGAGTTGCAGCGGGTCCTGATCCCGGAGACCCTGCCGTCGCTGCCGGGGTTCAGCGTGACCAGCGCATACATTCCCGCGCAGGAGGTGGGCGGCGACTTCTTCCAGGTGATCGAGCGGCCGGATGGGTCGGCGCTCATCGTCATTGGCGACGTAAGCGGCAAGGGCCTGAAGGCGGCCATGGCCGTCGCGCTGATTGTGGGCGCGGTGCGCACGCTGGCCGAGTCGTTCGACGCGCCGGCGGCCATTCTCGCCCGGCTCAACCGGCGGCTGAACGGCCGCCTGCAGCACGGTTTCGCGACCTGTCTGGTGCTCCGTCTTAGCCCGGAGGGCGAGTGCGTCATGGCCACCGCAGCGCATCCACCGCCCTTCCTCAACGAGTTTGAACTCAGTCTCCCCGGCGCGCTGCCGCTGGGACTGGTCCCGGACGTGGCCTTCGAGGAGGTGACGATACAGCTGAATGTGGGTGACCGCCTCATGCTGTATACCGACGGTCTGCTCGAAGCTCGCAATGCGTTGGGAGACCTCTACAGCTTCGATCGCCTCCAGCAACTGGTGGCGACGCAGCCCGATGCGCAGCAAGCGGGCGAGGCGGCAGTCGCCTTCGGCCAGGAGGACGACATCACCGTGCTGACGATCGCGCGGCTCGCGATAGGGGCCGAATCGACCACATCGCTCGTCGCCCCCAGGCTGGTTCCCGCTTCCGCGTAAGTTCTCCGGCCCTTTGCCCCCGCCGATATAGAGCATTTGCCGTTGAGGGCCAAAGGCCCGTTCTATACCAGCATGTGGCGAAGCCCCATGGTCACGGCTGCCGTCCCGCCAGCGTCACCACAACCCGGGTGGCCCATCCTTCGCGCACTTTGCGAAGGGTGGGGTATCGCGCAAAGCGCGACCGCTCTCCTCGACCCCACCCAAATTCGTCATCCTGAGCGGAGCGCAGCGCAGCCGAAGGACCTGCCAAGCGGATCGTACCCGTAGAAATCTTCCCCTCTTTTACCGATGCTCTGGGACTCCGCAGTGACTCTATCTCGTCATGCTCTAGAATTGCCCAGAAGGGTTCAACCTCATGGTTCGATCGAAATTCGTCCGCGGCTGTCTGCTCCTCGCCTGTCTTGCGGCGGCAGCGCCTGCTTACGCTCGTGACGCTCCGCCGCATCCGCCCCTCGACCCGCACCACGTAGACGGTTCCGCCATCGGCGGTCCCATCGACCTCACCTCCAACTGGCTCCTGCATCAGGGAGACGACCCCCGCTACGCCGATCCGGCCTTCGACGACAGCAAGTGGATCGTCGTCCAGGCGGGCAAGCCGCTCAGTTCCTACGGTCTGAAAGATGTGAACCAGGTGTGGTATCGGACCCATGTCCGGATACCGCCAGGCGAGAAAGGTCTTTCGCTGCTGATGCGGTCGTTTGGGGGCAGCTTTCAGATTTTCGTGAATGGCGTCGAAGTCGGATCGTCGGGGCCGCATCCCACGCGCGGATACGCTGGCGCCAACGTCGATGAGCGGTTTACGGTGCCAAATGCCGCCCTCGCGTCGGGAGATCTGACGGTCGCCGTGCGCGGGGAGATAGGGCGGTACTCGGAAGACGGAACGCGGCCGGGCGGGTTCGTTTCGGACTCGGCCCTTCTGCTCGGCACTGCGACCGGATTGCCAGATTTGACGGCGCTCCATTCCTTCCGCGCCTATACCTTCAGCGTCATCAATATCGGAATGGAACTGCTGGTGCCGTTGATTGCTCTGGCGCTGGCGCTCACGCTGCCGAGGGAGCGGGAGTACATTGCACTGGTCATTGCGTTTGCGGCCAGTGGCGCGGTCGATGCCATCAATCTGTGGCAACTGGTCACCAATCGGTTTCCCGGCGACCTGTGGTTCGTGGCATTGGGATGCCTGGGGGCGGTCGGCGCCGTAGCGCTGCTGGAGTTTGTCCGCCTGGTGCTGAATCTGCGGCGCTCGCGTTGGTGGGCGGGATACGAATACCTGGTGGCGTTTCTGATGGTGGTTTTCCTTCCGTGGATCGAACACGCCTATGCGCTGGGCGCGGTGGGCATGACGAGCTCTTTTATTCTCGTGGCCGACGTCATGCTTCAGGTGATGGTCCTTCCATTTTCCGCGGGACTTCCGCTGCTTGCCTTATGGGTTTGGTGGAAACGCCGCAATCCCGACGCGTTGCTGCTATTCGTCCCATTGCTTTTGCAGGCGGCCATCAACTATTGGCAATTCGGGATTTTTCTTTTGAACCGTTTCCACCTGAGCGAACGGACCTCCCTTCCACCCGTTCCCGCCAGCACGTTTACGGTGCAATGGACGGATGTTACGAACATTCTGTTCAGCGTGGCGATATTGCTCTTCCTGGTGCTGCGGACAGTCCGCATCGCCCGCTCCCGTGCCGCCATGGCGACCGATCTGCACGCCGTCCACAGCGTCCAGGAAATCCTGCTGGCCCGCGCCTCGCACCCCACCCCGGGCTTCCGCGTCGAGCACGTCTACCACCCCGCGCTCGAAGTCGGCGGAGACTTCTTCCTCGTCTCCCCCGGCCCCGACGGCTCGCTGACTGCCATCGTCGGCGACGTCTCCGGCAAGGGCCTCGTCGCGGCAATGCGTGTCTCCATGATTCTCGGCGTCCTCCGTCGCGAGGAGCACCGCGAGCCCGATACCATCCTCGGCAACCTCAACGAGGCCCTCCTGATGCAGGGAGAAATGGGATTCACCACGGCCTGCTGTGTCCGCCTGCAAAGCGACGGCCGATACACCATCGCCAACGCCGGCCACATCAACCCCTACGTCGATGGAACGGAAATCCCAACCCCCAGCGCCCTCCCTCTGGGCCTCGTCGGCGAGCAGCGGTACGAGCAGGTCTCCGGCTTCTTGCCCGACGGGAAAACGCTCGTTCTGATGTCCGATGGCGTCGTCGAAGCCCGTTCCGCCGCCGGCGAGCTCTACGGCTTCGACCGTCTCCCCCAACTCACCCTGATGACTGCGCAGGACATCGCCGACGTGGCGCGTAACTTCGGCCAGGAAGACGACATCACAGTCCTCACCGTAGCCTGCGGAACCTAATCCCTATTCCCAAATCCCCGGACGTTATATAGAACTGCGTTGCGCGTGTCGTGCCGGAGTAGCAGCGGGCTTCAGCCCGCGGCCAAGGGGCGCCGAGAGAATGGGCTTCAGCCCCGGCCCGGGTAGAGCCTCTACAGTCCGGCCAGCGCCGTCGCCTCATCCGGCGACATCGCCGCATACTTCGCCACGCCCACCATTGTGAACACCTTATTGAAATGCGGCGTCAACCCAAAAATCCCAATTGTTCGGTCGCCCGACTTGCTGGCGTCGAGCAGCATCTGGATGATGATCGCAATACCCGAAGAGTTGATGTAATCCACCCCCGTAAAGTCCAGCAGTACGGTCGAAGCCGACGCGCCCAGCCCGCGGTAGGCCTCCATGATGGCGTCTTTCGACGTGGACGCGATGTCGCCCGAGAAGGCAAGGATGTTGACGGATTTTCCGGAGGCAGCGGTCGCTGTGCGCTCGGTAACTTTAGTGGCAGCCTGCATTATTTGTTCTCCTTGTCGAGGCGGATGACGAGACGGACGAAGCTCTTGCCGGGAGGCCCCTGGTGCCATTCGGCTTCGTCCACCAGAGCTTGGATGAGGAACATTCCCATGCCGCGAGGATCTTCCTCGCCCAGCATCTTCAGGTCCATATCGGGGTGGGACGGATGCTCCGTGACACCGGCGCCCTCGTCCATGACCTTCACCTCGAGTTCGTCGTCGGTTTGAGACAGCACCACGCCGATGGACAGCGAACTGTCGAGTTGATTGCCGTGCTCGATGGCATTGATGCAAGCCTCGGCCACAGCGGTCTTCAGGTCCTCGATACGGTCGTCGGAAAAGCCCATCAGCCTGGCCATGCTCGCGGCCGTGCTCAATGCGACTTTCTCGAAACCGAGTTCCGAAGGTAAACGGACTTCAACGCAAGTTCCGGTTTTCATGTCTGAGCGGTCTCCTGCTGGGATGGGGGCAGATGGCAAACCGCAAGCGCGGTCATATCATCGGTCTGATGCGCGTTGACGGAAAAAGTGAAGAGCGTATCCCAGAGAGAATCAAGCATACGCTCGGCGGAGCCGAATGGGAGCCCGCGAAACTCTTCGGTTAACCGCTCCGACCCAAACTCGTCCTCGCCGTGGAAGACCTCGGTCAATCCATCGGTATACAGCAAAATCCGCGCGCCCGGAGCGAACGGGAACGTCTCCGCCGAGTACGTCATCCCCGGCAGCATCCCCAGCGGCGTCCCCGAGGCGTCGATCATGCGGATACTGCTGTCCGGCAGAATCAGCGCCCCCGGATTATGCCCCGCATTGACCACCTCGATGATGCCTTGGTCCAAATGCATCCGCATGAAGATCGCGGTCACATACCGGCGGCGGGTCTCCAGGCCCTCTTCCCAATGCTGCTGCCCGACCAGGCCGACGATGTCCGCCAGCGGTATCGGCTGCGACACCAGCGACCGCAGCGAAGCCCGGAAACTGGTTGCGACGATCGCCGAAGCCAGCCCCTTGCCGGCCACATCCGCAACCACCATCAGGTGCGTCCCGTCCGGCAGCTGGATCGTGTCGATGTAATCCCCGCCAACCTCATAGCAGGTCGTAGTCTTCGCCGCGATGCTGTACCCCGGAATATCCGGCATCGACTTCGGCAGCAGCGACCGCTGGATCGTCCGTGCCGCATCGAGGTCCTGCTGCACCCGCGCCCACTCCAGATCGCGCTCGTGGAAGGTTGCATTCTCCAGCGCCACCGCGGCCTGCAACACGAGGCCTTCCACAAAGTCCTGCTCATATAGCGACAGGCACGGCGTATCGGTAGCCACAACCAACTCCGCCATAACCACATTTTCCTTCGACAGCAGCGGAAAGCGTGCGCAGTCGGCGTACGGCGGGTCGGGCAGCGTTCCGTAGAAGACCATCAGCTCGCCGGTCACCGGCGCCAGGAACGCCGCGCCGTTCATCTCCAGTTCGCGGACCAGAATGCGCGCGGTCTGCGTCAGCACCTCGTCCAGCTTGATGGTCGAGTGTACCTGCCGCGAGGCCTCAAGCAACGCTTGTAGCCGGGCAATCTGCTCTTCGAGCGAGAGGATGTCCTTATCCATAGCTGCCGCGTGTCCGTTCCCGAAAGTCGCTCCAGTGTACATGACGCAGGGCGCGCTGAATCGTCCTGTGCGCCGCATCCCAACCCGCTCACCGGCGGCAACCACAACGGGCAACCGGAAACTGGTAAACTCGCAACCGAAAACCCAAAACTCGCAGCTCGCAGCTCGGAACTCAAAATCCAACCTTCCCTCGATCTGCCACGAAACTTCAGCCCTCGCCCTCCTACCTTGCAATATCATCGAGTTTGAGAAACCCTGTCTATACCGATGCATGACGACCCCACACTTCCTCTAGGCGATTCGCCGTCCCGTGTTGCCGGAACACCGGAAGCGCGCGACGAGTGGGGACCGTTTCGCCTGCTCGCCCGCGTCGGCGCGGGCGGCTTCGGCGAAGTCTACCGTGCATGGGACCCCAACCTCGAACGCGAAGTCGCGCTTAAACTCCTCCTCCCCGGCGCCGTCGGAGGCGACGAAGAATACAAAGCCATGCTCCGCGAGGCCCGCGCCATGGCCTCCGTGCAGCACGAAAACATCGTGCATGTCTACGGCATCGACCGCCACGACGGTCGCGTCGGCTTCTGGACCGACTTCGTCAAGGGCAAAACTCTCTCCGCGCTGCTGGGCAGCCAGGGTCCGTTTGGCTACCGCGAAGCGGCCCTCATCGGCATCGACGTCAGCCGCGCCCTCAGCGCCGTCCACCGCGCCGGCCTGCTCCACCGCGACATCAAGGCCGAAAACGTCATGCGTGAAGAAGGCGGCCGCATCCTGCTCATGGACTTCGGCCTCAGCGCCGGCGAACGCACCATCATGACCCAGCTCGCGGGCACCCCGAACTACATGGCCCCGGAGCTGTTCGACGGCGGCAAGGCCACGGTCTGCACCGACATCTACGCGATGGGCGTCCTGCTCTACTACCTCGTCATCGGCGACTACCCCGCCCGCCTCACCGGCCTCAGCATCAACGAAGCCAAAATCGCCCTCGGCCGCCGCACGCCCCTGATGGATCTCCGCTCCGACCTCCCCGAGCCCTTCCTCCGCACCGTCCGCATCGCGATGGAACTCGACCCCGCCAAACGCTTCGCCAGCGCCGGCCAGCTCGCCGAAGGCCTGGCGGAGTGCCTCGGCAGCGGCTTCGCTCCATCCACGCCGGCGTACGCCCCAGCCTACGCGCCGACGTACGCTCCAACGCCGCCGGCATTCACCCCGGCCTATACTCCTGCCTACACTCCAGTGCCGTCGCCGCCATCCGGGCCGATTCCACCTCCACCCATCCCCGCGCCTCCTCCGCCCAAGCCGCTGGTCGAGCCGGCCACCTGGGCCAACCTCTTCGGCCTGTTCCGCGGACGCAGGTTGTCCAAGCGCCTCAAGTGGGCCTTGCTGGGCCTCACCATCTTCGCCTTCCAGAAGTGGTGGCGCACCGACCAGCCCGCCAAACACAAAAGCTCCGTCTCCGCCCCGGCCGCCCCCGCCCTTTCCGACAGCGACGACTCCGACAGCAGCGACGACGACTACGTGAAAGCCGAATCGCTCCTCCAGAAACCCTACAAGGATTCCAACGTCGCAGCGGCCGTCAAGGGCTTCCAGCATATTCTCGACCAGAACCCCAAATCCGCGCTCGCCGAGGCCGGCATGGGCAGCGCCTACTTCACGCAATACAACACCACGCACGACCCCCAGCTGCTCGCTCTGGCCAAGTCGTTCACTTCCAAGGCGATCGAGATGGACCCCTCGCTTGCGCCGCCCTACGTCACCGAGGCCCGCATGTCGGCCGCCGCCGGCCAAACGGCCCTCGCCACCGAGCAGGCCCAGAAGGCCCTCAGCCTCGACCCCCGTAGCGCCGAGGCCTACGGCGCGCTCGCGCAGGTCTACAGGGACGAGGGCCGCACCGATGACGCAATCACAGCGATCCAGAAAGCCATCGACCTCGCACCCGAGGATTCGGCCTCCATCTGGGTCGTGAAATTGGGCAGCTACTACTATGCCAAGGGCGACCTCGCCAACGCCGCCGCGCAGTGGAAGAAGGGCCTCGAAATGGACTCGGCCAACGTCAACGCCCGGTACAACCTCGGCCTCGTCAACATCCAACTCGGTAAACTGCAGGACGCGCGTAGCGACTTTGAGAAAGTCGTGGCAATGCAGCCCAGCGCGGCCAGCTACAGCGCCCTTGGCAGCGTGCTCATGCTCGAAGGTAAATACGCCGCCGCCATTGCGATGAACCAAAAGGCGGTCGGACTCAATCCGAAGGAGCACACCTTCTGGGCGAATCTTGCCAGCGCCTACGAGTGGAGCGGCAACCAGGACAAGGCCCTCCAAAGCTACGCCAAAGCCATCGATCTCGCCGAGGCGCAACGCTCGAAGATGCCAAACGACGCCAATCTCTTGAGCGCTCTTGCCGGCTACTATGCATCGAGCGGCAAGCCGGACCTCAGTCTGCCTTTGGTCCGCAAATCGCTCGCACTGGCGCCCAACAACCCGCCGGTCGTCTATCGGGCGGGCGAAACGTACGAGCTTCTCGGTCAACGCGCCAAAGCCATCCCGCTGATCGCCCAGGCGCTCGCATTGGGCTATGACGCAAACGAATTCCAGCTTTATCCCAGACTCGCTTCGTTGCGCGCCGATCCGGCTTTCCAGGCCGCCCTTGCCAAAGCCCGGGCGGAGCAAAAAAAATAAGTGGACAATTCGAACGAACTCAACTAACTTGACGCTTATGGCACATACCAACGTCTCTCAAACAACGGAAAGCGAAGCGGCCTCAGCGGATAAGTTCTCCTCCACCGCCGATGGCGAAACGTCCACTGCGATGCCTCATGCGGTCGAGGCGGCGGCAACGGTGTCCTCGGCAAGGGTCGGCACCGGCCCCATCCTCAATCCGCAGGGAGCCGACGAAACCAATTCGTCCAGTCAATAGACGGCTTGAGCCCTTGCCAATGAGGCTGCCCAGCCGTCACGTCAGCGGCTTAGAAGCCATGCGGCCTTCAGGCCCCGCACACGGTTCGCCATAAAACCTCATTCCTGCGCAAATTGGCGCAAAAAGGACACTGAGTCCACTAGCTCTAATGAGCGTAGAGCAAACCGGCAACGCCAGAGACCTCGGCCAGAGGACGCGAAGTAAAAGCGCGAAGTCTCGCGAAGGGAACTGCGGCAACGATCAGGGTCACTTCGGCGGCTGGGGTTTGGTGCCGGGGGTGTCGGCCGGTTTGGTGGGCAGGTCTTCGCCGTTGTACTGGATGGTGACCGAGGAGCGGAAACGCTTGTAGTCGGTGTAGCGGACGACGTTGCGCATGTGGACGTCCTGGGAGAGGCTACCGTCGGCGGCCGCGAAATGCAGCGTTCCCTCGGCCTTGGTGTAGGTGGGAAACCAGTATTTGCCGTCGATCTGCTGGTAGTAGGTGGTGAACGGCGGCTGCAGGTCTTCGTGGCCGCGGCGCGTGTCCTGCGGGACCGTCATGCCGTTGACGACGACGATCTGGAGGTCCTGCTGGTCGATCCAGATCTTGCCCTGAAAGTAATGCCGGCCCTTGACCAGGACCTTGGGCTTGACGTCGAAGACGTAGGTGTCGAGCTCGTCGACCTTTTCCCGGCCGAGGTAGGTGAGGTCGTAGTCGGGGAGCTGTTCGGTGGTGAGGATGAAGGGTAGGCGGTGGACGATTTCGTCGAAGTCGACGGGCGACATGATGACGCGTTCGAGGGTGTTCTGGGGGGCGTAGGTGACGTGCTCCTCGCGTTTACCCTTGCCGTCGAAGGTGATGTCGGTGACCTGAAAATATTCGCCGTCGGGCTTGCCTGTGTCGTCGTCGATGGTGTCGACTTTGACGGTCTGCTTGAAGATGTAGTTCTCGCGCGCGGCGGCGAAGGAGGCCTCGCGCTGGCCCATGCGCTCGATGATTTCGGGAACGGTGATGCCGGCGGGGGGCGTGGGGTCGGTGGCGCCGAAGCCCTCTTGCGCGGAGACGGCGGCTGGAAATGCGACAGCGGTAAAGGCTGCCAGCGCCACGGTCGATAGCGGAAGGGCAAAGGCAACGAATGCGCCGAGCGTCAGACTCGGGACCATCGTAAATAGTGGACGAAAAATTTTCATTGCGGGAGCAAAGCCGTCGCGTTTTACCGCTTATGTAAGTAGACGCGGGTTTGCGAAGAAAGGTTTGGGCGATGGCGCAACGGCAGGAATGGATCACTGTGGCATTGATTTTGTTGAATATCGTGGCGTGGCCGCTGGTGTTCTGGGCGATGAAGCGGCTGCGGCGGGAGCAGGCCGCGTGGCTGGAAGAGCAGAAATTGCGCGACGAGCTGGACTCCTATGCCGGGCTCGGACCGGCGCCGGGACGCCGTGAATCGCCGCGAGAATTGGCCAAGCGGGTGTGCGCGACGGTGGTGAAGTTCAGCGCGTTCCGGCAGATCGCCATGCTGATGCGCGACGCCGAGAACCGGCTGCATGTGGTGGGCAGCGCCGGGGTCGACGACCTGATGGCGCTGGAGATCAATGCCTGGGTGGCGCGGTTTGCGCGCGAACGGCGGACGGGAAAGGCGCAGTCCGAGCAGTTGAGCAGCTTTCCGGCAATGCTGGATTGGGATGAAGCCTTCGACGTGGCGCGGCCGCTGGACGCGCGCGGGTTGAAGCAGGTGATGATTCTGCCGCTGTGGTCGCAGGACGGAGAGATGCTGGGGGCGCTGGCGATCTGGCCTACTCGCGATGGGCGAGGAGCTCTGACGGAGACATTGAAGGCGGGGGCGCGGCGGCTGGCCGTGTCGGAACGCGTGCTGCAGCCGCTGGAGCTGCTGGCGCAGAAGCTGGGGCGGGCGGCGGACGTGGCGCAGATGAGCGAACGGCTGGCGCGCGCGGAGAAGATGGCCGGTCTAGGGCAGTTGGCGCGGGGCGTGGCGCATGAGTTGAACAATCCGCTGACCGCGGTGCTGGGGTTTGCCGAGCTCATCGTTGCCACGACCGGCGAGCAGAGGGTGCGCGAGGATGCGGTCGCCATCGCCGGCCAGGCGATGCGGATGCGCGACACCGTGGGAAGTCTGCTGCGCTTCTGGCGTCCGACGGCGCAGAAGGACATTACCGTGGACCTCGGGGAGATGCTGCGTGGGCTGGTCGAGGCGGTGGAGCCGAAGATGCGGCGGCGCGGCGTGCGGCTGGAGTTGCAGGTCGAGGGCGATGCGTGCTGCGTCCGCGGCGATGAAGAGCGGCTGCGCGAGTTGTTTGAGCATCTGCTGGACAATGCGGTGCAGGCGGTGGCGGGACGCGGCGAGCGGGACC
>Ga0207933_1000041_pt1 | contig 123992 bp, 116 predicted proteins | sample NGESurdeep092012_4_FD_184488 | JGI IMG/M metagenome (GOLD analysis project Ga0207933, IMG submission 184488) | Arctic peat soil microbial communities from Barrow, Alaska - NGEE Surface sample F53-3 deep-092012 (SPAdes) | ecosystem: Environmental > Terrestrial > Soil > Wetlands > Peat ... | reverse complement strand
TGCTTTAGGACGAACCGAAGAAATACAGAGCAAGGAATTTTTAAAGCTATAATGCTAAGAGCAGCTAAAAGGAAAACAGATACATTCAAAGAACTCATTGCCTATGCGGCGTAAATTAATTATTCTAATAATTTAATTCTACGGGTTTTAAGTTTTTACCGGGATAATTTTTGGCTGGATTAAAGCCTGGTTTTCATCGGAATAATATTTTTCTAAGGCATTGGAATCAAAAAAAAACGAAGTTGACTGATATCAGATTTTATTTTTGGTTTTTCCTGGATTAAGGGAAAGGTTTTTTTTCAATGGATTTGGATTTTTGATTAATGTTTGTTGAACATCAATCAACTTCTGGAACAAAGATAGGGTGGAACGTATCGCTGGGCAAGCGCATAACTGCCCATTTTTCAACTAATGATTTTACTGCTTAAATCGTAATTCTACTAAAAAAATAGGTGTGACATTTACTTATCCCTATATAAAAGCATCAGGAATTTTATTTTTAAAATTAATTTTGATTGCCTTGTTGTAAAACTTTTTGAATTTATATTAACTTAAAATATTTATACGTTCTTCCGAAACTAATTTTGGCCTCTAATTTTAAATTATTCCTTCCTGCTTCTGGAGCTGTTTGGTAGTTTGCCTGCTGCCATCGTGGCTATATCCCGGTAAACCAAAAATATATTTCAACTTTTGTTTAAAAGTTATATGCTGACGTGTATCTTTTATTATTTGCTTTATTTCATTAGTAACCACATCGAGAAAGCTGGTGTAAGGAGTTGTTTTTCTTACCCCATATTCTATTGGCACAGTTGTATCTTCTTTTTGAAAAGTACCGAATAATTTATCCCAAATAATTATTGTCATTCCAAAATTTTTATCCAAATATTTTACATTCTTTGCATGATGAACACGATGATGTGATGGTGTAATGAGAAAATATTCAAGAACCCCCATTTTCTTTATGATCCTTGTATGAGCCAGTGTTCCGTAGGTTTGGGATAATATATAAATGAGTAAAATATCAATAGGCCTGTAGCCGATTATAGCTAACGGGATAAAGAAAAAAAATTTTTCTACCGGTTCAAAAATTGCAGCTCTTACGCCAACTGAAAAATTAAATTCCCCCGAATTGTGATGTGTAATATGGCCAGCCCAAAGTACCCTTACATGATGGTCCAGGAAATGCATCGTATAATAAATGATGTCTTCTGATAAATAAAGGGTTAGCCAATAAATTAATAGATTGTTTGGTGGAATTCTAAAACCATGGTTGTAGATTTCAATAAGCATCAGCAAACAGAAACCGCCTAACAATGCTTCTATGGCTGCAAACAGAATCCCCAATAAAATATTATCACGTGTATCTATGGCCGAATAATATTTTTGCCCTCGCCGATGCCCGATATATAATTCTGTAACAATTAATAAGAAAGTTGGCGGGATACTCCACAATATTACAAACTGATTATTTAAAAAACCAATCATTCAAGTTTATTAAAATTCAATGTACAAAGTAATGTAACATTTGTTTTAGAATTGTCAATTGCCTGTTATTTTGTATAAAATTCTAATTGTTGATATTTTTTCTCAAACCTAAAAATTAGTAAAAATATTGGAATCAATATTAATAAGATTTTACATAAAAATAGAAATCATAGTTATTTGTATGTTTACTATCAGCATAAGTTTTAATCAAAGAATTTCTAAAAAATGAGCTTCCAAAAGAATATATTCCTGAATATACTTTTAACCAGAATCGTTTTTAAAGAATTTCCCATAATTTAGAGTAACCTAAAATGTAAGCTATGAGTAATCGCGAGCAATTACCAGAAGAGGAAAAATTCAGTGACGATCCGGAAGAAAATTTGCGCTTGCAAAATGATTTCCTGAAAATGAAGATGATGGCTGAATCCGGTGCAATTTTTGGCGGAGGTTCCGATTTGCCTTCTGATATTGAAAATCAATTCCTGAAAAATGTGATGGAATTTGAAAAAACAAATTCTGTTGCAAATAACAGAAGTATTTATCAAATACTAGGTAATCCAGAGTTTGAAGATGAAAAAAACCTGGATGAAGAAAAATTTGAAAAAGAGTTTACCAAATTATTGGAGTTGCTGAAAAGTAATAATATTAATGTGGAGTTTAATCGTGAAAGAAATGATCGGTTTAAATATAATTTTATTACGAAAGAATTGTTTGAACATGAAACTTCTTTTGTGCCGGTAAAAGGTATGTCAACCTATTTTCTTTACGAAGAATTTCATCCCGACCATGAATTGGAAATAAAAGATTTAACCAACCTATTTTTAAGCGATTTCCTGGAACGCAGGCTTGATGAAAACACTCATTATATTAATAATCAATTTTTAGAGCCTGATGGGAATATGGTTTCACTTGAAGAATTAATTAAAAGGTTTCAATCCTTATATGATGCAGTACCTGTTTTTGAAAACACTTCTTTCCACCTTGAAAAAATTGATTTTGAGTTAAAGGAATCCGATAACCAACTGGGGGGAATGGGATATAGTGAAGGTGTTATTAATTATGATTTAATGTTTCGCGATGGGCAACGCAAAGTAATTAACGGCCCCTTTAAAATTTATTTTTCAAGAGAATGGGATTGCTGGAGCATTTGCTTTTTTTACCTGGCAGGATTTAATTTACAAAAAGGGTAATGACAAAAGCCCTAAAGAATTATCATAATTAGATTGAGGCAGTAAACAAACAAATAACCTTAATTATTATTTTCTTAGCCGCTAAATTTCATTAATACATTCCTTTCAAAACATCTTTCAACTGCTCTACAGAATCGGATGAAGTAGAAGTATCTGCAAACAAAGTTTTTGCATCGTCATCATTTCCATAAAAGGCTTTGTTTGCATTTTTATCAATAGAAATAGCAGAGCCGCCTAAACTGATTCCAGCAAATAATCCTTTACTTCTTGAATAGGAATACACTTCAGCTTCGAGTTTATAATCAGTGCTGGCGCTGGAACTTCTACCTACTGGCCCAGCTGTTACTGATACATCACCTCCGAGCGTAAAGCTCCCATTTCCTATATCTTGTAAAGTTTCCCTGTTTTTAAAAACCAAAACAAGGTCAACCGCCTGAACACCAATCTGCAATCCAACACTTCCGCCGGTAATAGTTACGAAAACAGGGTTGCGCCACGTGCCATCTTCTAATTTTACCATAGCAATTCCTTTTCCTCTTTTTCCGCCTACCACAAACCCTGCGTTAATTAATTTAGGCACCACAATTATACCTTGCGTTACTTCCATAAGCTCTTTGGGAATGCTTTCTTTCATTTGGCTAAAATCCTGTAAAACTTTGGTGCTGGCTTCTATTTTTTCCTGCTCTTTATCTGTATCCTGGCTTTTTGCATATGTGAAAGAAAAAGCTGTTATTAAAAATGGCAAAAAGAAGGCCAATATTTTTGAACGATTCATAAATTGATTTATAATTTTTTTATTAAAATTTATACAACATTAATGCCGTTTATGAATTACACATAAGCCTGAAATTTATTTATCTATTTTTTAAGGAATAAATTCAAAATTCCTACACATTGATTAGTATAACAAAAAAAGCCGCCTCTTAAGGAGGCAGCTTTTTAAAGCTTCTTTATTTTCTTACAGGTTATTCACCCGGAGTTTCGGCTTCAGGTGCATCACCAGATTTTGCTTCAACAGCTTTTTCTGATTGAACAGCTCTTGGAGCTTCGGCTTTCTTTACAAATGCAGGGCGGCTTGCGGCTCTCGCTTTTTTATGAGTCTCCTGTCTTTTTGCAAATTCAGAATCGTGCTCACTGCTCCATTTGGTGAATTTTTCCATAGCAGCAGCTTCATCGAACAAACCGAGTGACACGCCACGAAGTAAATGCTTCAGGTACAAAACACCTTTAAAACTTAAAATACGTCTTACTGTATCAGTTGGTTGGGCTCCTTTATGCAGCCATTCCAATGCTTTTTGGCGGTCTACCTGTATTGTTGCAGGAACTGTCAGTGGATTGTAAGAACCAAGTTTTTGAATAAATTTGCCATCGCGTGGGCTACGGGAATCTGCAACTACTATAAAGTAAAATGGCCTCTTTTTGGAGCCATGGCGTTGCAATCTCATTTTAACAGCCATAAAAAATAGAAATTTTTTTGGGTTGTGAATAATTGGGTTTCTAAAAGGACAGCGAAGATAACGCCTGTATCTCGAAAATACAAAAGATTATATAATTTTTTTAAAAAATTACAGTATTAGCATTATAATATTTTTAAATAAATGAGTTTGAAATTTTTATTTTTTACCCAAGCCGGCCAGTTTGCCCATCGGCATTTTGTTCATCATTTTCATCATATTCTTCATTTGGTCAAATTGCTTTAAAAATTGGTTTACTTCGGCAATATCTTTCCCGCTTCCTTTTGCAATTCGTTGTTTACGGCTGGGATTAATTAGATCCGGGTTACGCCTTTCTACAAGCGTCATTGAATTGATCATGGCTTCAATTCCTTTAAAAGAATCATCGTTAATATCAACGTCCTTTATTTGTTTTCCAACGCCGGGAATCATTCCCATCAAATCTTTAAGGTTACCCATTTTTTTAATCTGGTGAAGTTGTGTTTTAAAATCTTCAAAATCAAACTGATTTTTCCTGATCTTTTTTTCCAGTTTTGCAGCTTGCTCTTCATCAAATTGCTCCTGTGCTTTTTCGACCAGGCTCACAATATCGCCCATCCCTAAAATCCTTTGCGCCATACGTTCGGGATAAAAAACATCAAGCGTATCCATTTTTTCACCACTGCTTACAAATTTTATTGGTTTGTTTACAGTGTATTTAATAGAAATGGCAGCACCTCCCCGTGTATCACCATCCAATTTGGTAAGTACAACGCCGGTATAATTTAAGCGCTGGTTAAAAGCAGCAGCTGTATTTACCGCATCCTGGCCTGTCATGCTGTCTACCACAAAAAGTATTTCTTTTGGATTTAATGCACTTTTAACATTGGCTACTTCTGTCATCATCACTTCATCAATGGCAAGGCGGCCGGCAGTATCAATTATAACTACATTTTTATTTTTTTCTTTTGCTTCTTTTATTGCATTCTGAGCAATCTCAACTACATTTTTATTTTCCGGTTCGCTATATACTTCAACATTTATTTGTGAACCCAAAACCTTCAATTGCTCAATTGCTGCGGGGCGGTAAACGTCTCCGGCAACTAACAAAGGCGACTTTCCTTTTTTGGTTTTTAAATAATTGGCAAGCTTTCCACTAAAAGTAGTTTTACCACTTCCCTGCAAACCTGCTATTAGAATAATTGCAGGGTTACCGCTTAAATCCAAATCGGTTTCAACGCCACCCATTAAATCAGTTAATTCATCCTTTACTATTTTGATCATTAACTGCCCGGGGCTAACCGCATTAATAACTTTTTCACCCGTTGCTTTTCCTTTAATTATATCAGTAAATTCTTTGGCGATTTTATAGTTAACATCAGCATCTACCAATGCGCGGCGAATATCTTTTACTGTAGAAGCAATGTTCAGTTCAGTAATTCTTCCCTGGCCTTTTAAATTCTTAAATGCGGTATCTAAATGGTCGCTTAACGATTCAAACATATTATTTGAGTATTGATTTTAATTAAAATGATAAAAAAAGTGAACATAAATTATATCCACTTGGTCGTTGCAAATTTACAAAAAGTTGAAAAGGTATTGAAAGGGTACTTGGCAGTGAACGAACAAATATGCCGGATTTTTATTTTCTTTGATAAAAATGTATTAAATCTGAGAAATACTTTTCTTCTTTAACAGAAATGAAATTTTTCATTTCAGGTGCGGAAATTCCATCTTCAATAATCAATTCTTCATTCGTAATTATGCGAGTCTCATCCCACAAACCTTCATCAATAAAAGATTGTAGCGTTTTTGTGCCGCCTTCAACCAGAATACTTTGAATATCGTTTTCAAAAAGTGAATGAAGTATTTCATTTAAGGAATTATTATTTTCCAGTTTGATAAATTGACAATTCTTTTCAAGCGTATTTTTATGCAAATTGAAAATGATTGTTCTCGAATCCTCATTAAATATTTTTTGGGATAAAGGCAATTTCAATTTTTTATCGATTAAGATTCTCACCGGATTCTTCCCTTTCCACAATCTTGTAGTCAATAAAGGATCATCTTTTAAAACAGTATTGGTGCCTGCCAAAATTCCCGCTTCTTCACTGCGCCATTTGTGTACCAGGCGATTGCTGTACTCATTGCTTATTAAAATTCTTTTGTTTTCTTGAGATCCAATTTTCCTATTTGCACTTTGCGCCCATTTTAAAATAATGAACGGCCTTTTTTTCTGATGAAAAGTAAAAAAACGTTTGTTTAATTCAATAGATTCTTTTTCTAAAAACCCTGTAACGGTTTCCACGCCTGCGTTCTGCAACTTTTCAATTCCTTTTCCAGCTACTTTTTCATAAATATCACGGCACCCGATCACTACTTTTTTAATTTTATTTTTAATAATCAAATCTGAGCATGGTGGTGTTTTTCCATGATGGGCGCAGGGTTCAAGGGAAACGTAAAGGGTACTTTGTTCAATTAATAATTTATTTCCCGCATCCACATTATTGATACAATTTACTTCAGCATGTGGGCCACCATATTTTTTATGATACCCTTCTCCGATAATTTTATCTTCATAAACCAATACTGCGCCAACCATCGGATTAGGCGCAACATTGCCGGCACCCAATTTTGCCAATTGAATACAATGGGCCATGTATTGTTCATCCTTGTTCAAATGATTATTTTAAAATGATTGCTTCACAAAATAATTAAGTTTGTGTAAATGACAACAGAAGAAGCCTATATAGATATTATAAAAAATTTGAAAACAATTTATGACGAGCGTGAAGCAGATAATATTGCCGACTGGGTTTTTGAAAAAGTTACAGGCTCAAAAAGATTAGAAAGGAGGTTGGACCGGAATATCAAGCTTAAAGAAATTTATTTTACACAATTACAAAATTGTTTAAAGGAATTGCTGGAACATAAGCCTGTACAATATGTTTTGCAAGAATCCTGGTTTTATAAAAGGAAATTTTTTGTTGATGAAAATGTACTCATTCCGCGTCCGGAAACAGAGGAATTAGTAGAATGGATAATTAATGATACCAATGAAAAAGTCCAATCCAGTAAACCAAAAAATATTATAGATATTGGAACAGGAAGCGGTTGCATAGCCGTTTCGCTAAAAAAAGAAATATCGCATTCAAATATTTCAGCGATAGATGTAAACGAAAAAACATTGGGAATTGCAAAAAAAAATGCTGCTGCATTTAATTCATTAATTGACTTTTTTCAAATTGATTTTTTAAAAGAAACAGAATGGGATCAATTAGAAAAGTATGATGTTATCGTAAGCAACCCCCCATATATTCCATTAAAAGAAAAAAAACTCCTTGCTAAAAATGTGGCAGAATTTGAACCGGCAATTGCTCTTTTTGTAGACAATAATGATTCTTTTATTTTTTATAAAAAAATAGCAAAGTTTGCAAAAAGCCATTTAATTGAAAATGGAAATATTTATGTTGAAGTACATGAAAATTATGCAAACAGAGTAAAAAATATTTTTGAAAAAGAAGGTTTCAAATCTGAAATTAAAAAGGATATTTATAGAAAAGAAAGAATGATAAAGGCTTTTTAAACAGAATCGCATTTATCGATAAGTGTTTCTGATGCGGATGAAACAGAACCATTATTTCTCTTCATTCATTTTATTTTATTTCTCATAGTTCTTCAAAAAGCTTCTTTATCGAATATAATCCTTTAATAATTAAATTTTATTTGGTTCGGGGCAGAAATGATTTTGAAAAAAAGCAATTGGGGATATTTGTTTGTTTACTGATACAAGCATAGCTGCCACACAATATCTTCAAACCTGGTTCGCATCAAACCTGATTTAAAATTCCAACCATTCTGGAAATTTTGGTTGGAATCCCAAATCTCAAAGCAATAAAACAAACACAGGATTCTAAAATCGATTGATACAATAGCCACATAATACGTAAATCCCCCCAGCCTAATCATTCTATATTTGCATTTTAAATCTCCCTTTTTCCACAATGAATAAAGTACTGATAATAGATGACGAGGAAAAGCTAAGAACGCTGCTTTCTAAAATCATCAGCCTTGAAGGCTTCGAGGTATTTGAGGCAGGCGATGGAAAAAAAGCTTTTCAAAAATTAGAAACCACGGACATTGATGTGGTGATTTGCGATGTAAAACTACCAGATGGCAGTGGGATGGAATTATCCAAAACCATCAAACAAAAATATCCGGCGACAGAAATTATATTACTTACCGCTTACGGTAATATTCCAGATAGCGTACAGGCGATTAAAAATGGTGCCTTTGATTATATTACCAAAGGAGATGATAACAACAAAATAATCCCACTTCTTTATAAAGCTTCCGAAAAAGTGTTGTTGGCAAAAAGGGTTTTGCAATTGGAAAAACAATTAGGCGACAAATTTTCTTTTGATAATATTATCGGAAAATCAAAAAAATTTAAAGCCGCCATTGATGATGCAAAAAAAGTAGCTGTAACAGATGCGACCGTTTTGCTTACCGGCGAAACCGGCACGGGCAAAGAAGTATTTGCCCAGGCTATTCATAATGCAGGCAGCAGGAGCAAACAAAATTTCATTGCCGTGAACTGTGCTGCTTTCAGCAAGGAATTATTGGAAAATGAATTATTTGGACACAAGGCAGGTGCATTTACCGGCGCGATAAAAGACACTAAAGGAATTTTTGAAGAAGCAAATAATGGCACCGTTTTTTTGGACGAAATTGGAGAGATGCCTTTGGAACTCCAGGCAAAATTATTACGGGTTTTAGAAACGGGCGAATTTCTAAAAGTTGGTGACAGCAAAACAACAAAAATCAATGTACGCATCATTGCCGCTACCAACAAGGATTTGCAAAAAGAAATGGAAGCAGGAAATTTCAGAAACGATTTGTTTTATCGTCTTGCAGTTTTTCAAATACAATTGCCTGCATTGCGCGAACGGGTAATTGACATCGAAGCATTGGCAAAATATTTTACCCATCTTTTTGCTGCAAAAACAAACAAAAAATCTAGCACCTTATCTGATGATTTCCTGGAAGCGCTTAAGCAACATCAATGGAGCGGCAACATTCGTGAACTAAAAAATGTGATAGAACGAAGTGTGATTTTATCTGACACGGGCGAACTTACTTTTGATACATTGCCTTTCGAATTGCAAACAAATCAAATGCAAAACAATAAAAGTGAAAAACAACTTTCTGCTTTTGATTTGGCAAGCGCCGAAAAACTGCACATCCAAAAAGTATTGAACTATACTAATGGAAATAAAACCGAAACAGCCAGGTTGCTCAATATTGCATTAACTACCCTTTACCGGAAGTTAGACGATTACAAAATGGGATAGAAACGCATAGCGAAACGATAGTCAGACCCTTTCAAAACGAAAGGGTTTTTTTATTTCCAAATGCCAGACATTCTCTTCAAACGCTGTACAGGAAACAGTTCCATTTTTTACCCGCACACTGGAACAGCAATTGCCAAACCACTGGAAACAAAACGAATAATTATGCAAACAGTTATTTTAATCATAGCCGGATTTATTTGCTTCCGGATATTTTTTAAATCAATAGATTTTTTTGAAAAAATGTAAACCTTAAAATTAAAATGTAATGATAACAGCACTCTTCATCATTTCTATTATTGTGTGCATCTACCTGGTGTATGTATTATTAAAACCAGAAAAATTTTAAAAACTCAAAATCAGTAAAATGAATACAGAAATTACCGGTATAGTTGCGAGTTTACTCATCACGATATTCTTGGCTTTCCCCATGGGGATATATATTGCCAAAATATTTAACGGTGAAAGAACGATTACCGATTTTATGAAACCCTTGGAAAGGTTTATCTATCGTATATGCGGTATTAACCCTGAAGGCGAAATGAACTGGAAACAATTTTTAAAAGCAATGCTTACTATAAATCTTTTGTGGTTTGTGTATGCATTCTTCATGTTTCTTTACCAGGCACATTTGCCGCTTAACCCTGATGGCAATCCCGATATGACGCCTGACTTAAGTTTTAACAGCGCGATTAGTTTTCTGACCAATACAAATTGGCAGAATTATTCCGGAGAAACGGGTGTCACTTATCTTACCCAGCTTTTTGTAATTACTTTTTTACAATTTGTAAGTGCCGCAACTGGCATCGCATGCCTTGTAGGTTTGTTTAATGGATTAAAACATAAAACCACCAATAACCTGGGCAACTTCTGGAGCATTTTTATAAAAACAATTACAAGAATATTATTGCCTTTATGTATTGTAATGGCTGTGTTCCTTGCATTTAACGGCACACCTGCAAGCTATGATGGCAAAGATTCTGTAATAACATTACAGGGAGATACAGTTCAGGTATCACGCGGTCCCGCAGCCGGCATGATTGCTATCAAACACCTGGGAACAAATGGAGGTGGTTGGTTTAATGCTAATTCCGCACACCCACTGGAAAATCCAAATTATTTCACCAATATGCTGGAAGTCATTTCGCAGGTGCTTCTCCCGATCGCATTGATATTCGCTATGGGTTTTTATATCAAACGCAGAAAATTTGCCTACGTAATTTTTGGAATCATGACCATTGGATTGTTATGTCTTCTTATTCCTACTGTCGTCAGTGAGATTCATGGTAATCCTGAAATAGCAAAGATGGGAATCAGCCAGGCAACGGGCGCGATGGAAGGAAAGGAAGTCCGTTTTGGTCCAGCCGCATCGGGTTACTGGAGCATAGTTACAACAATTATTTCCACCGGTTCAGTTAACTCCATGCATGATAGCGCTATGCCTATGTCAAATTTGATGCAAATGCTTGGTATGTTGATAAATGCTTTTTATGGAGGTGATGGCGTTGGAATTCTTAATTATTTTATTTACATAATTATTGCCGTTTTCATATCTGGTCTGATGGTGGGTCGAACTCCTGAATTTATGGGACATAAGTTAGAAGCAAGGGAGGTGAAGATTGCCGCGTTAGTTACTTTATTGGCTGCATTCCTTATTAAAGGCGGAACAGCTGTTGCCTGCTATATCTTACTTCATTACGGAAACGCGGACTGGGCTTTTAAACCTTCAGGATGGCTTAATAATCCGGGCTTTCATGGTTTTTCGGAAATATTTTATGCTATTGTTTCTCCTAATGCCAATAATGGTAGCGCGCTGGCGGGTCTTTCCGGTAATAATGTTTTCTGGAATGTAACGCAAGGTTTTATAATGATACTCGACAGGTATATTCCGATTATAGGACCCATAGCGATTGTTGGGTTAATGGCGAATAAAAAATATATTCCTGAATCTGCAGGTACATTAAAAGTTGATTCCATCACATTCGGCATTATGACGTTTGCAGTGATTTTTATCATAACCGCATTATCCTATTTTCCGCCATTGGTGTTAGGTCCGATAGCAGAATTTTTAGGTATGAAATAAAAGAAATAAAAAAATTAAAGATGAAAAGAAATCAAAATAATTCTTTATTCCCAAAAGAGCTGATAGCGAAATCGCTTAAGCAATCATTTGTAAAATTAAATCCGGCGATGATGGTTCGCAATCCTGTAATGTTTACAGTAGAAATAGGAACATTCATCATGCTCGGTGTATGCATTTGGATAGGGACAGGAGAAAAATCGCAAGGCAGCTTAATTTATAACCTGGTAATTTTTGCCGTGTTATTGGTAACAGTCCTATTTGCCAATTTTGCCGAAGCCATTGCAGAAGCAAGAGGCAAAGCACAGGCAAACAGTTTAAGAAAAACAAGAGAAGAAACGCCTGCGAAAAAAGTATTTCTCGTTGGTGAAATTTTTACAAACGAAGTAAAGATTGTCCCTTCATCTCAATTAATAAAAGGTGATATTTTTCTTTGTGAAGCAGGCGATACCATTCCAATGGATGGCGAAATAATCCAGGGTATAGCTACTATTGACGAAAGCGCCATTACCGGCGAAAGCGCACCGGTAATAAGAGAGGCAGGAGGTGACAAGTCTTCTGTAACCGGCGGTACCAAAGTATTATCTGATAAAATCAAAGTGCGTGTTACTACTTCGCCCGGCGAAAGCTTTTTAGATAAAATGATAGCTTTGGTGGAAGGCGCCAGCCGTCAAAAAACACCCAATGAAATTGCCTTGACTATTCTATTGGCAAGCTTCACCATAATATTTTTAATTGTTTGCGTAACGCTAAAACCATTTGCTGATTATGCAAATACGCCTATAACAATCGCCGCTTTTGTTTCTTTATATGTTTGCCTGATACCAACTACGATTGGCGGGCTTTTAAGCGCAATTGGGATAGCGGGCATGGACAGGGCATTGAGAGCAAACGTAATTACCAAAAGTGGTAAAGCCGTTGAAACCGCCGGAGATATTGATACCTTATTATTAGATAAAACCGGCACTATTACTATTGGTAACAGGAAGGCGACCAGTTTTTATCCGGCAAACGGAATAGACAAACTTGAATTTATAAAAGCAGCTGCATTAAGTTCTCTTGCAGATGAAACACCGGAAGGAAAATCTATTGTCGAATTAGCCGGTAATGATATAGTTAAAGACTTGTCTATCCAGGGTGCAAAAATGACAAAATTTACAGCGGAAACCAGGAGCAGTGGTGTTGAATTAGCCGGTGGAAGGAGCATAAGAAAAGGTGCTTCAGATTCTATAAAAAAGTTAGCGATTTCAAAAGGGTTTTCTTTTCCTGCCGAAACTGAAACGAAAGTGAATGAAATAGCATCGAATGGGGGAACGCCACTCGTAGTAAGCGATAGCGGCAAAGTGTTAGGTGTAATTGAATTACAGGACATCATTAAGATAGGAATTAAAGAAAGGTTTGCGCGCCTGCGCATGATGGGAATCAAAACTGTAATGGTTACCGGCGACAATCCTTTAACTGCCAGGTTCATCGCAGAAAAAGCAGGCGTAGATGATTTTATTGCCGAAGCAAAGCCTGAAGATAAAATGACCTACATCAAAAAAGAACAACAGGAGGGGAAATTAGTTGCCATGATGGGAGATGGCACCAATGATGCACCAGCGCTGGCACAGGCTGATGTTGGCGTAGCCATGAACAGCGGAACCGCAGCAGCAAAAGAAGCTGGTAACATGGTTGACCTGGACAACGATCCAACCAAATTAATAGAAGTGGTAGAAATTGGAAAACAATTATTAATGACCAGGGGAACGCTTACCACATTTTCTATTGCAAATGATGTTGCAAAATATTTTGCAATAGTGCCGGCATTGTTTATTACTACAATTCCTGCTTTGCAAGCCTTAAATATAATGGGACTGACAAGCCCGCAAAGCGCCATTCTTTCAGCAGTAATTTTTAATGCCATTATCATTCCTTTTTTAATTCCATTGGCTCTGCGCGGTGTTGCGTATAAACCAATAGGTGCAAGTGCTTTGCTAAGGAGGAATTTGGTGATCTATGGTTTGGGTGGGGTAATAGCACCATTCATTGGCATAAAATTAATTGACATGGCACTGGCTTTATTCATGCGATAAATAAAAAAATAGTAAAATAATTGAAATGAAAAAAAATCTTATAACATCAGTAAAACTTACCATTGTAATGATTACTATATTGGGTGGACTTTACCCTTTATTGATTGCAGGAGTTGCAAAATTTGCTCCAGGAAACGGTAAAGGTGAAACCTTAAGTGTAAATGGAAAAGTAGTTGGTTATGCTAATATCGGACAAAAATTTACAGATGACAAATATTTCTGGAGCCGCCCTTCTGCAGTAGATTATAATGCAGCAGGTTCCGGTGGCTCTAACAAAGGGCCTTCCAATCCTGATTATCTTAAACTGGTCCAGGATAGAATTGATACATTCCTTGTACACAATCGAGGTATAAAAAAAGAAGAAATACCTTCTGATATGGTAACTGCTTCAGGAAGCGGGCTAGACCCTGACATTTCTGTTCAAGGCGCACAGGTGCAGGTAAAAAGAATCGCATCAGTGAGGCATCTTGATGAAAAGAAAATTTACAATCTTATTGAGCAAAAAACAGAACATCCCCTTGCAGGTATTTTTGGCCCATCGAAAATAAATGTATTAAAACTGAATATTGCCTTAGACAACATAAAATAAATAAAGAGGGAATAAAAATAGAGACGATGAAAAAGATTTTTTTAGGTTGCTTAGCTTTATTAAGTGTCACAACTTATGCCCAGGATTCTTCAAAACAAAATAATACTGCACCCGTGAGCCCTTTAAGTTTTAGCGGTTATGTAGAAGGATATTATTCTTACGATTTTAATAAGCCGCAAAATAATACTAAGCCAGCATTTATACTCAGTCACAACAGGGATAATGAATTCAATATTAATCTTGCGTTTATACATGTGGGTTATATTGGTGATAAAGTAAGAGGGGTATTAGCAATAGGAACAGGCACCTATATGAATGCTAATTATCCTGCAGAGCCTGGCACCTTAAAAAATATTTACGAAGCAAATGCAGGCGTTAAAATTGGTAAGAAAAATTTATGGTTTGATATAGGAATACTTCCATCACACATTGGTTTTGAAAGTGCCGTCAGTAAAGATTGCTGGACACTTACGAGAAGCTTGATGGCAGATAATACCCCATTTTTTGAAGGTGGAGCAAGACTTAATTATACAAGTGATAATAGTAAATGGTTTCTGAGCGGATTGCTTTTAAACGGGTGGCAAAGAATAACGCGTGTTGAAGGTAATTCTAAAATGAGCTTTGGTACTCAAATTCAATACAAGCCAACGTCTTCAGTAACCTTGAATTACAGTACATTTATTGGCACAGATAAGCCCGACAGTGCAAGGCTTAATCGTTTTTATAATAACATTTATGGAATTTTCCAGATGAATAAACAAATTGGTATCACTGCAGGTTTTGACATTGGAACTGAACAAAAAACAAAAGGTAGCAGTTCGCATAACACAGTTTATTCACCCGTCCTTATTGCGAAATATTCATTTAATGATAAATGGGCAATAGCAGCAAGAGGCGAATATTATAGTGATCCAAATGGAATACTGATTGCGGCCAACATCCCGGGTGGATTTAAAACTTATGGTTACTCTTTAAATTTTGATTATGCCCCGGCAAGCAACGTGCTTTTTCGTATTGAAGGAAAAACATTAAATAGTAAAGGCGCTATCTTTACTTTCAATAAAAATCCGTCATATAGCGATCACTTTTTAACAACCAATTTGGCAATTTCATTTTAGAATGAATGACAAGGAAACCAATGTGCAGCATTTTCTTGACCTGATCAAAAAATCAAGGCGAGGAAAATTTAAAATTTACATCGGCATGAGTGCTGGTGTAGGTAAAACATACCGCATGTTGCAGGAAGCTCATTCGCTTTTAAAAAATGGCATTGATGTAAAAATCGGTTATATAGAAACCCACGGCAGGAAGGAGACACATGAACTATTGGAAGGACTGCCGCTCGTTCCCCGCAGAAAAATATTTTACAAAGGAAAAGAGTTGGAAGAATTAGATGTGCAGGCGGTTATCAACCTGCGGCCGGAAGTTGTTGTAGTTGATGAATTGGCACATACCAATATGGAAGGCAGTAAAAATGAAAAACGTTGGCAGGACATCGTGGAAATTTTGGATGCAGGAATAAATGTAATCAGTGCTGTAAATATTCAACACATAGAAAGTTTGAATGAACAGATAAAAGAAATTACAGGTGTTGAAGTGAAAGAGCGAATACCCGACAGCGTGATAGCACAAGCTGATGAAGTGGTAAATATTGATCTTACGGCGGATGAATTAATCGACAGGCTGAAAGAAGGTAAGATTTATGATAAGGCAAAAATAGGAACGGCTTTAAATAATTTTTTCAAAAGCGAGCATATACTTCAGTTACGGGAGTTGGCACTAAAAGAAGTGGCTTCGCAGGTTGTACGAAAAGTGGAAACAGAAGTCACAAAAATAAATGTTGTAAAACATGAAAAGTTCTTAGCCTGTATAAGTTCTAATGAAAAAACTGCAAAAACGGTTATCCGCAAAACGGCAAGGCTTGCCAATTATTACAATAGTAAATGGTATGTATTGTATGTTCAGAATTCAAAGGAAAGCGCTGATAACATTGCTTTAGACAAACAGAGGTACCTGATCAATAATTTTAAACTGGCCATGGAATTGGGAGCAGAAATTATAAAAGTTGAAAATAACAATATTGCCAAGGCAATAATAGAACAAAGCGAACAAAGAAATATTACAACGATTTGTATTGGAAAGCCGCATTTGACGCTGGCAAGAGTGATTTTGTCAACGAATGTTTTCAATGAATTATTAAAAAAACTTTCTGCAAACAACATCGACCTTGTAATTTTAAGTTGAGAAATGATCTTACGAACCGGGTTTAATAATTTTTTACAACTGATGTATAAAAAATAAAATAAAATATTTTCAAATGAAAATAAAAGTAAAGCTTTCATTAGGCATCGGGCTTCTGTTTGTTATGATCACACTTCTGACGGTATTGAGCATTTTGTTTATCAGCAGGCTTGCCGGCGATTCTGAAAATGTATTAGCCAACAATTATAAAAGTATAGACTATTGCCGCCAAATGATGATCACATTAAACGAAGGGATATCCCCTGAAGGCCAAATAGTTTTTAAAAAAAATCTTACAAAACAACAAGCTAACGTTACCGAAATCGGCGAGGGGGATATGACGGAAAAACTGGTGTCAGATTTTGATAGCCTATATCAATTATCAACAGACTCAGCTTTGCGCCACGAAGTCCAGAAAGATATTACTGACATCATGTTGTTGAATATGCAGGCTATTCAACGAAAAAGTAAAGTGGCAAAAACTACAGCTGATTCATCCATTTTGTGGGTGTCAGTTGCAGGCACTCTTTGTTTTCTTATAGCATTAATCATGTTGTTCAATTTACCAGGCAACGTAGGAAACCCTATTAAGGAATTAACAACAAGCATCAAAGAAATAGCGGGCCAAAATTATTCTAAAAGAGTGCATTTTGAAAAACACAATGAATTCGGTGAATTGGCTTCGGCGTTTAACACAATGGCAGAGAAATTAGAAGAATATAAAGCCGGTAGCCTGGAAAAATTGATGATGGAAAAGAAAAGAATTGACACGCTGATCAATAATATGAATGACCCTGTTATTTGCTTAGATGAAAACGAACGGGTTCTGTTTATGAATAATGTCGCACTAAAGATATCAGGGTTAATTGGAGAAAATGTAATTGGCAGAAAGGTTCAGGATATTGCTATGCAAAATGATTTGATCAGGGAATTGGTGCAGGATTTATTTTACAATAACAATGAACCCAAACAATTAAAACCTGCACCAATAAAAATTTATGCAGACAATAAAGAAAGTTATTTTGAAAAAGAAATAATTCCTATAAAGATTATTCCTACCGGCGAGAAAGAAGAAAGGCAAATCGGAAATGTAATTTTATTGCAGAATATAACGCCGTATAAAGAACTAGATTTTGCCAAAACGAGTTTTATTGCAAACGTTTCGCATGAATTGAAAACGCCTATTTCTTCCATAAAAATGAGTTTACAATTATTGGAAAATAAACAGGTGGGAAAATTAAATACCGAACAGCAAAACCTTTTAGAAAGCATTAAAGAAGATGCGGGGAGGTTGCTGAAAATTACAGGCGAATTGCTTAACATGACGCAGGTGGAAAGTGGAAGTATTCAAATGAATTTAATCGCAACAGATGTAAAAGAAATTGTTGAATACGCAGTTAATTCTAACAAGTCTGCGGCCGAACAAAAACAAATAAAATTGAAAATTTCTGTGGAAGATAATTTGCCCAAACTACTTGCGGACAATGAAAAAACGTCATGGGTACTAACTAATTTAATTTCCAATGCCATCCGTTATTCTTACGACAATTCTATAATTGATATTAATGTGGAAACGAAAAATGAAAAAATAAAATTCTCTGTTACAGATACCGGCCAGGGTATACCACCTCAGTTCGTTGACAAAATCTTTGACCGTTATTTCCGCATACCCGGCACCAAAAAAGAAGGCACAGGATTGGGGTTGAGTATCAGCAAAGAATTTATAGAAGCACAAGGTGGGAAAATTACCGTGAAGAGTGATTTTGGCGCAGGAAGTACTTTTTCATTTACCATTAATCATTTGCCTACCAGCAATAATAAAGAAATCAAATCGTAATTGATGAGACGGGCGCTGAGTTAAGTTATATGGTTCATGCCCCCTGAATCATTGAAGAGATTTGTCAAATAGGAATTGCAAGAATTTGTTTGTTTACTGTTTGAACCGTATAAAAAAAGATTTTATACCCATTATACATCCGTAACCTTGCCTACCTGCAAGAGCCTCCTTCTTCCTGGCATATTCAGTTTTTTAATTCCATGGTTAATTGACACACAAAACATTAAAAAGATTGTTTTACTGTTTCAATTTTAACGGACAAGATTTTATATAACTATAATCCATTCCCAATTAGATTTAAGAAAGGAATTTTAAACGAATATGATCATCTATTATTTATTATCTGGCCTAATTGGCACATTTTTTAATCCATTGGTCATTGAAAAACAACATATACTAGAAAACCACAGTTTTTATGAAACAATTAATTTTAATTTTTGGGAGTATAATCTTATTGATTTCCTGCAATCAGTCAGGGAAAGATGCCGTGATGCTTCAGCAGCAGCGTACTAAAGATTCCCTAACGCAGGTTATTGTAAAGCAGAGAGCCGTAGATTCAATGAAAACTATAAGGCACCAGGAAGAAGTAAGGAGTAATGGGCAAAGCGGGCAAACTAATACACAGTCTGCGGAAAGTGCTGATGCTCAAAAGAAAAAAGGATGGAGTAATAAAGCAAAAGGTGCTGTAATTGGTGCTGGCGTTGGTGCAGTGACCGGAGCTATCGTGGATAAAAAGCATCATGCAGCAGGCGCTATTATCGGTGGTGTGGCAGGTGCAGGTGCGGGTTATGGTGCCGGAGCAATCATTGATAATAAAAAGAAAAAAGAAGGGAAATAGCTTTTGGTGTTGTTTAAATCTTTTACATAATATGCACTGAGAGTTTAGTGAACGCTGATTAAAATTTTCCCTCCACCACCAGCTTTTTAGCATAACGATAATAGAGTTATGCCAAGGCAAGTAAACAGCATGTATTTCCTATCAGGAAATATTTTAAAGGCAAAGAAATTATTATGATTTTATTCTTGTTTGTACGAGGTTTCGCAAAATAAGAATTAAGGAAATTTGTTGGTTTACTGTTGTTTTGCCCGCTGCTTCTACAGCATTAAAATACACTACTCCCGTATTTGTCCATTCCCTTTTATCACCCACTTTTCTGTAACTAATTTCTCCAAAGCAGAATTTTATTTAAAAATTATAAAATTGGTTTCATATTTTTTTACGCTTCAAAAGCCTGATTTTAAATTCACATTAAGAAAGCATAAATTCACATTTGTCGATAAACCTATAAGTACTAATAGGGAAGTTTGTAAAAAAAAACATGAAAAAGAAAATTAATTTTTGCCTGCTTTTTTTAACGATTTTTACTATTAATGCGTTTGCCCAAAATGCATCTTTAGGTTTAAGCAAAGAACAAAAAATTAAAGACAGTATTGAGTTTGCGAAGTTTAAAAAAAATTATCCTGAACATTTTCTTAACAAGAGGCTTCCTATAAAACTGGTAGAAAATGGATATGTAATAAATGGGTTTAGTACCACCATTCAGATTACAAATAATATAGTTAAAGATTCAGTCTATCACAACTTCCATCCGGGAATGCCGGATACCTCAACAGTTATTCCCTTTAATGATATTAAAATAGCCGGGAGTAATTTGAATATAAATTTGTTCTCACACGTGATGATGATGGGTGGTAATCATACTGACTCATCTATGATTAGAAAGGTTGACCCAAACTTAATTGTGAAGAATAAAATTGGGAATTTACCAATAGGAGATTTTGATGCTAATACAACTTCTGTAAAAATTTCAATTAATGGAAAGATATTGTCTGACTGGATGCTATTGAAAAATTTTATCAAGCAAAGCTATGAATTCAGTGAAAAATCACTTGATTTTGGTGGTGTAAAAATGTCTGGTTATTCTTATGGTTACAATATTTGCAATTTGAAATTGCAATTGAATGACCAGGTATTAATAGAAATAAAAAATGATAAAAATAACTGGCTGCTAGACAGGTATAATATCACAAGAGTACCTGCAGTACCAAATATATCTTCTATTATTTTCTCCAACATTAATAGAAACTTTGTCTTAGCATTGGATAAATCTTCCCCTGAAAAAAAAAATTCATTCTTGACCCGACCAATAAAACTATAGATATAAAGTTTGCTGATTCTACAATACCTGGTTCAGATATAGAATACATTCTCAAAAATTCAACTTCGCAGGATTCAGTGTGGCAGGCAATTCCAGGTGGATTGCCTGCTTTGCATTTTAATTTACAAAGTGACAATGAATATGATTTGTTCCTTCGGTACAAATTTCAACCGGAAACTATTAATCATTACCTGGTAATTGTAAAACCATATTGGTGGCAAAGCGTTCTTTTCAAAATAATTGCAGCCGTTGTTGGTTTATCATTCATAATGCTAATTAGCTTTTATTTTTATAGGAAAAGAAAAGAGCAACAGTTACTAAAACAACGGCAAGAAACAGAAAAGACAATATTAAATCTGAGAGCTATTCATGGACAACTCAATCCACATTTCATCTTTAATTCTCTCAGCTCCATACAAGGATTGATTAATACAAATAGAATCAAACAAGCAAATGAATATCTTTCCGAGTTTAGTAACCTGATGAGAAATACTTTAATTGATAGCGATAAAATTTACCATACTCTTGATAAAGAAATAAAGGTATTAACCACTTATTTAAAAATTGAACAATTACGTTTCGAATTTGATTACAAGTTTAAGATTGATGAAAGCCTTAAAATAAACGAAATTGAATTTCCTACTTTGTTATTACAGCCATTAGTTGAGAATGCTGTGAAACATGGTGTCTCCGGGCTAAGATACAAAGGGGAAATAATTATTCATTTCTTCAGGGATAATCACAATTTAATTGTTGAAATAAAGGATAATGGTAAAGGCATTGAGAATAAAATGCAACCAGATAGATTTGGATGGAAACTTACAGATGACAAAATTAAATTACTCAACAAAATATCAGGAAGTGAGTATATAACCAAAAATATATTTCGCAAGAACCAGCAAACCGTAATGCAGATGTCTTTCAAAAATTTGATTTAAAAAAAAATTATGATCAACGCTATTATTATTGATGATGAAAGGAATAATATCGAAAATCTTGAGCAATTGCTCCATTTATATTGCCCTGAAGTAAATATTATTTCGACCGCATTCAATGCAAAAGATGGCAGAGAAATTATTCTGCAATTAGATCCCGACCTCGTTTTTCTTGATATTCAATTGCCAGGCGTAAATGGTTTTGAACTATTGCAGTCTTTACCAAAATATACATTCGATGTTATTTTTGTAACAGCGTACGATCAATATGGAATAAAAGCAGTAAAATTTGCAGCAATAGATTATTTATTAAAACCTATTAACATCGATGAATTAAAAATTGCTGTAAAAAAAGTAATTGCAAAAAAAGAAGAAGGAAAACAAAATAATCAATTGAAAAATTTGATGCAATTATTAAAAAGCGATCATGAGGAACATCGCATTGCATTATCGTCAACGCAAGAGATAAGGTATGTAAAGCCTTCCGATATTATCAGATGTGAGTCATCTAATAATTACACCACTTTCTATTTAGCCTCTGGAGAGAAATTATTGATTTCAAAACCTATTTATTTCTATGAAGAATTATTGAATGATTATAGTTTCATGAGGTGCCATCAATCACATCTTGTCAATAAGAAATTTGTGATAAGTTTTATTAAGGAAGACGGTGGTTCTTTATTGTTAGAAGATAATTCCAGGTTGCCAGTTTCAAATCAGAAAAGAGAAAAAATTAAAGATTGGCTTGCCAAAAATTAATTGTCAATTTCTCCCGATAATTTCTAACTATTGTGGGCATTCCTTATCCTTGCTATGTGGATGAATCGAAAGGTATAACTGTGCACAAAAAATCTCCTCGCAGAACTATTCCCGTATTTGCCCATCACCCTTTATCACCCACTTTTCTGTAACTAATTTCTCCAGGGCAAACGGCCCGCGTGCATGTAGCTTTTGGGTTGAAATGCCAATCTCGGCTCCAAGCCCAAATTCTTCACCATCCGTGAAGCGGGTGGAGGCATTCGAGTAAACCGCTGCTGCATCTACTTCTTTTAAAAACCGGGCGCATTGTTTTTTATTTTCTGAAACGATGGCCTCCGAATGCTTGGTAGAATATTTCTGAATGTGCTGCAAAGCCTCATCCGTATCTTTCACAATTTTAATGGCACATTTAAGGCTTAAAAATTCACGGCCAAAATCTTCAGCCGATGCTGCTACCAGGTTTGGATACCCTTTTAATATTTTATAAGCTTTTTTATCTGCAAATATTTCCACATGGTATTTATCCATTCCGGGTTTTAATTTTTCCAGGAATTGAGGAGCAATCTTTTCATCTACCAAAATAGCATCAACAGAATTACAGACTGATGGCCTGGAAACTTTTGCATTAACAACAATGTCAACCGCTTTTTTTATGTCCGCTTCTTTCTCTACATATATATGGCAAACTCCTGCGCCTGTTTCAATGACCGGCACCCGGCTGTTCTCGCGCACATAACGGATAAGGCCATCAGAGCCGCGTGGAATAATCACATCTACATAATGGGTGGCCAAAAATAATTCTTTTACTGCCTCCCTGTCGGATGGCAAAAGTGTTATACAATTTGGATTAATATCGTTTTTCAGAAGTGCATTTTTAATAATCTTTATAGCAGCCTTATTCGTTTCGTCGGCATCGCTGCTGCCTTTCAGCAGGCAACCGTTCTGGCTGCGCAGGCACAAGGCGGCGATATCAAAAGTTACATTTGGCCTTGATTCAAATACAGCGCCTACCACGCCCATCGGAACAGAAATTTTTTGTAATTGCAATCCATTGGGCAACATTCTTTCCTGCAATTTTATACCTGCCGGGTTTGGCAGCTTGCTGATGTTGCGGATGCTTTTGGCAATGTTTTGTATTCGTTGTTCATTCAGCATTAATCGATCATTGCGCGGATTATCCGGATCTTGTTTTGCCAGGTCTTTGGCATTCGCTTTTAATATGGTTTCGGTATTTTGCAAAAGCCCATCTGCGATTGATTGTAAGGCAGCTTTTATCTGCTTGCCGGTGCTGTTTCGCAAATCTATAGCGGCTTTGTATGTTTTTATGATAAGAGGTTCAACGGGTTGCATCTTCTATTTTTGATTCGAATATTTAAGTGCTTATTTTATGCTGCTACTTTTTCTGTTATTACTACAAATTCTTATTGCCAAAATTTCCTGAAGAACTTTGGAGAAACTCTTTGTGTTTAAGAAAAAGAAGTTTTCCCTTTGTGTTCCTTTGGGCTCTTTGATGCTTCGTGTGAAAAAAAATTAGGAAGCAAAAAACCAGTTAACCACAAACTCACAAAGAACACGAAGATGCACAAAGAATTTTTTCTTCGAAAAAATAAAAAAAAGTAAAGTTTTCCTTCGTACCGTTACTTCTAATTTGTTCCCCTAATGGTTATTTTTACAACAGAAAAATCATTAATTCCTTTCTTTATTAAAAAAGCACAATATCATCTGCATGCGCTGCCATCACATGTTTTATATGTAGATTTTGAGATAGTGTTTCAGCCGCAATTTTTACTTTGGCCACGCCGATAATTCTTTCTTCATCATTCATAATCTGCACCACCTCGCCCGCAGCAAATTTACCCTGAACATTGGTAACGCCAACTGTTAGTAAACTGCGGCGCTGTTCCAATGCCTTCACTGCTCCTTTATCCACAGTAATGCTGCCAATAGTGATGCTGCCACTTGCCAGCCATTTTTGCCTTGCTTTTAAATTGCTTTGCTGTGCTGTAAATATACTTCCGTTGTTTCCCGCAAGCGCGTCAGCAAAAGGGTTTGTGCCCGACAGGCCACAAATAATAACTTGTATGCCCAATGATACAGCTAACCTGGCAAAGGTGAGTTTGGAAACCATTCCTCCAAGCCCAAGGCTGCTTTTGTCTTTTTTTACATAGCCCATCAGCGTGCTATCAATCTTCCCGACTACCCGAATGATTTCTTTTTTGTCATTTAGAAATCCACCGACAGAGGTACAAATAATAAGGCTATGTGCGCTGAAGCCAATTGCTATCAAAGTGGCCAATTCATCATTATCTGAAAATTTTAATTCAACATTGCTTACAAGGTCATTTTCGTTTACAACAGGTACGATTCCATTGTTCCAAAAAGCTTCAAATGTTTCTTTCAATTGAAGAAATTGCGAACGGTTACTGAAATGATGCCGTTCGCAAAGCGCCTGTGCCACCGGTATTTTATAGCCGGCAAAATATTTTTGATACAATTGAATAAGAATAGGATTACCAATAGCTGCAGCGGCTTTCCTTTCGCTTAGCGTTCCCTTATAATGCTGAATAAACGCTTTTCCGCTGCCCACTGCACCGCTACTCACCAACACCACATTATATGTTTTTGAAAGATCGGCAATAGACGCCGCCACTTTTTTAATAACCGGTTTCCTGATAACTCCATTTTCGTCTGTTATTGAAGCGGTGCCCAGTTTAATTACAATTACCTGCTTTTGCATCCGGCAAAAATATTGATTAAGAGATAATTAAAAACCGGTTCCCATTATTATTAATTTCTCCGGATTAGTTTTTACCCCACAATTCCGTTTCAGGGTTTTCTATCAAAATAAAAATCCATACTATTTATTGCTTTACTGTATTTCTAATTTCGATAGCAGAAAGGGGATAGCATAAATGAGTTCGCCATCCTATGTCAGAATTTTTCAACAGAACCGTTGCGCAGGTTTGTCGTGTAACCATGACTGTTAGAATTACTTTTGACTGCATTGAATAATTTTTTTTATTCCAGTAAACAAACAAATATTGATGATTTTTATTCCCTTTTATAGCTTTACAAATTGCTTCGTAGTTTTTGCGTTGCCCGATAGAAAAGAAATAGAATACACTCCCGGCTGCAAATCAAGGATGTTTACGGATGATTCCATGATTCCAGCTTTCATTTGTAATTTATTTATGATGACACCTCTTGCATCGCTAATAATTATTTGTGTTTCCCCTGAGATATCAGCCAGCCGAATAAATAATTTATCTTTTGCTGGATTTGGATAAATAACTATTTCATTGCTTACAGGCGCATTAATTGCTATTGTTTTGCTGTAAGTAAAAAGGCTGTCCGCATTTATAATTTTTAACCGGTAATAGTTTATCGCTTTTAATGAGCCCTGGTCTGTAAACTGGTAATAATTTTTTCCCGCATTGCCCGTTGCGGTAATATTTCCCAAGGGGAGAAATGTTACCTGGTCAAAACTTTTTTCAATTGTAAAATATTTTGTGTTGATTTCTCCTTCTGTACTCCAGCTAAGGGTAACCGTTTTATTCTGGTAACTGCCATTAAAATCAAACAGGGAATCGGACGAAGAAGGCTTATAAAAAGTAATAATTCCATTGTATGGATTGCTAAGCCCTGTACATGCAGAATCCGCTACAGAATTGTGATCAACCAAAGTTCCTTCTATAGCCATGTTGGCTACAACCCCCGCTGAATCCCTTCGCAAAAACAAACCTCCGCCCTGTGCTATATCCACATTGCCTGTAGAAATAAATTTGTAATGATAATTATCATTTGGGCTAAGTACCAGTTGGCCACTTTCAATTCTTGTGGCTCCTGAAACATACAAAGAGCTGTCTATGGAAACTTTAGCGCAATTGGATTTGTTTATAATAAGTGTGTCAACAGGAAAACCAGTATTCCAGCTGATTCTACTGTCGGTATTCCCGAATAGTTCCAGCTTAAAGTGGCAAAAATCATTTATACAATTATTAATCTGGGTTGTGCCTTTATAATTATTAATTCCGCCTATTGCGAATACTTCCTTGCTATTTACCAATACAGGGGTGGGATTATTAAAAGCATCATCTGAATAACCGGATATGTTTCCTGAAATTTTCAGGTCGCCGCTTATTCCCATTGAATTGCTAAGTTCCCCGGCAGAAAGGTTCCCGTTGATAATATTGGGCAGCGGGTTGGAAGGGTCTTCCTGCAAAAAATCTAACTCAGCGGGAACGGGATAACCTACATCAACATTTCCATTTAGCTGTGAGCCCGATGTAGTAAAGTTCAGGGGGCCGAAAGAATGAACTGTGTCCTTAGCGGAAACAAAAGTTGAATTTTTCCCGATAAAAAATGTCATAGAAACATTTGTTCCGTTGTTGGTAACCGTGCTGTTTAATAATGTAGCCGTAGAATTATCACCTAAATGAAAACTGGTAGTTTCAATGTTACAGCTATCAACAAAAATATTTACACTGGAATCTCCGTGGAAATAATCCCCGCCCAGTTTGCTGCCGACCAATCTTAGCCTTGCTTCTGCATCCCATGTAATACCAGTCCATTGAAAATGTGAAAATAATCCACCATAAGTGCTATGTAAAATTTCGAGATCCGTAATAGCTGCGTTACCGCCATGCAGTTGAAAAAGCCCATGAAGCATATTGGAACCGGAATCAATTATTACAAAGCCGCCATTGGAGGTATATACATTTATTGCGGCATCTGTATTTATCAACGAAGGGTTATCAAAAGATATCGCTGTATTGCTGACATGCAGACTTCTGCAACGGCTGGGTGCATCAGAACTATGGCCTCCGATATTGAATTCCGGTTTTGTACTATCAGTTTCAAAGCTAACGGAAGAAATGCCGGACATAGAATAACTGATCACCACATCATCGTTTTCAGTTGGTACCCTTTGAATGGGCGTTTGGCCGATAGGTGTGTTAATTTGTATCCAGCTAAGCGGATTGTCCCAGCCCATATCGTTCTTATACAATAATGTGATTCGAGGCGGCTGAGCCCTTGAAATAATTCCGATGTATGGATTGCTAAGCCCCGCGCATGAAGAATCCGCTACAGAATTATGGTCAACTAAAGTTCCTTCTACAGCGATGTTGGCTACAACACCTGCAGAATCCCTTCGCAAAAATAAACCGCCGCCCTGTGCAATATCTAGATTACCTGCACAAACAAATTTGTAGAATAGGCTATCATTGGGATCAAGTGCTAGTTGGCCGCTTTCAATTCTCGTAGCTCCTGATACGTATAAAGATTGGGCAAAGGTAACTTTTGCACAGCCGGTTTTGTTTATGATAAGTGTGTCAACAGGAAAACCAGTATTCCATGTGATTCTACTATCGGTATTCCCAAAAAACTCCAGCTTAAAATGGCAAAAATTATTCATACAATTATTAATCTGGGTTGTGCCTTCATAATTAGTAATTCCCGCCATTGCAAAAGCATATTGTCCGTTAACCAACACCTTAGTGGGATTATTAAAAGCATCATCTGGAAACCCGGTTAGGTTGCCGGAAATTTTCAGCTCGCCACTTATTCCCATTGAAGAATTAAGTTCACCCGCAGAAAGGTTACCATTGATAATATTGGGAAGAGGGTTGGAAGGGTCTTCTTGCAAAAAATCTACCACAGAGGAGTAGCCTGGATTAATATAAACATTTCCATTTAGCTGTGAGCCTGATGTGGTAAACTGTATGGCGCTGTACGAGCTAACAGTGTCATTAGCGGAAACAAAAGTTGAATTTTTCCCGATAAAAAATGTCATACCAACATTATTACCGTTATTGGTAACTGTGCTGTTTAATAATGTAGCCGTCGAATGATCACCTAAATGAAAACCATTAGTTTCAATGTTACAGCTATCAATAAATATATTTACACTGGAATCTCCGTGGAAATAATCCCCGCCCAGTTTGCTTCCCACCAATCTTAGCTTCGTACCAGCATCCCATGTAATACCAGACCAAACGGCATGCGAAAATAATGTACCATAAGTGCTATGCAAAATTTCGAGATCCGTAATGGCGGCGTTACCCCCATGCAGTTTTAAAAGCCCATGAAGCATATTGGAACCAGAATCAATTCTTACAAATCCGCCATTGGAAGTATATACGTTCATAGTGGGAGCAAAATCATTATCCCAGGGGTAATCAAAAGATATCTCAGTATTGCTCACGTGCATACTTCTGCAGCGGCTGGGTGCATCAGAACTGTTGCCTCCGATATTAAATTCCAGGTTTGTACTACTAGTTGTAAATCTAACGGATGATATCCCGGACATAGAGTTACTGATAACCACATCATCGTTTTCAGTGGGTACTCTTTGAATGGGAGTTTGGGCGGAAGGTGTATTAATTTGTATCCAGCTAAGCGGATTGTCCCAGCCCATATCGTTCTTATATAATAATGTGATTCCCTGCGCATGAAGGCTTGCAAAGATTTGTAGGCATATGATGGTGATAAAAATCCGTTTCATTTTAAACTTTTTGATGAAAGTTATTTTTAACGGACAAGGATTTTAAAAGGGAATTATTACAGTTGAGATAAATGGATTACTAAAAATACGAATATTTATAATTGAAAAGTATTTTTTTTAAAAAAATTAAAAATGGAAAATCTTTCGTGGGAATTTTCTGGAATTGATAATACAAAATCAAAACCACTTCTTGTTTCGTCCCAGCAACCAGAATGTTTCACCTGGGAAATATTTTCGTTTAGCCATAGTAAACAAACAAATACTCCCGATTCCAATTCCGTTTCATTCCATCAGAAAAATAATTCTGTCAGGAATGCATCATTTAACTTTCAAAGCACTCTTTAATAAAATATAAATCTTTACTTTTATGCACAAATTTTTTCGGATGCGTGTATTTTTTTTAGCAGTGATGCTTTTCTTTTTTGTAACAGTAAAATCACAAACTGTTCTATCGCCGGGATTTGGTGTGTATCCTCAAAACACATCCCTGTTGAATAATTACCATCTTCACGACAGCGTTGCGGGACCTAAATGGTTTTTTAGCTCGTTTAGTGGTTTATCCACCAGCGTTTCATTTTTTAAAGGTGGCAATGCTTCTATTTTTTCTGCACCAATGGGTCTGCAACTGAACCGCAGTTTAAGTAATAACTGGTTTGCTTTTGCCAATGTAACAGTAGCGCCTTCTTATATTAGTATTAACCCTTCTTATCTAAGCGGATTGAATAAGAACTTTTCCAACAACAGCTTCCAACAAAATAGCTTTGGATTGTATCCAGCGGCATCTTTGGGATTGATGTATGTAAACGATGCCCGGACATTTTCTATTTCCGGCAGTGTAAGCGCAGAAAGAAATGTTTATCCTATACTTCCTTACTACCCCGTAAACCATCCCTCACAAAATCCGGTTCTTTTGCCACGCAGGTAATTTTTGATTTCAAAAAATTAATGAACTCTCTAAAAGAAAGATTAGCTATTATTTTTTAACAGAAGCGGAAGTTGTTGCCCCTAATTTTTTTGCAACTTCCATTATTTTTACAATGTCGCCCCAGCTAACTAAAGAATCGGCATTGATTACCACTGCAGGTTTTGTTAGTGAATCTGTGATGGGTAAACGGGATTTTAGGACAGATTCCAATGAATCGAAAGGAATTTCATCTTGGCCAATATAAACCTGCTTATTTTTATTAATACTTACTATTACACTTTGCTTGGCTTTGGTATCGCTCGTGGCCCTGGGGTTATTCATTTTTATAACGTTAGGGTTGGCCATTGTAGAAATGATCAAAAAGAAAAACATAAGTATAAAAAGGATATCGTTCAGCGGCCCGGTATCCAGATCGGTGTCTTCGTTTTTAAATCTTTTTCTGATGCTCATTTAATATATTTGGCTTTCTCCCCTGAAAAAAGTTCAAAAGCCACCTGTTTTTAAAAGTTTATAATTACCAAATCACGAATTCTAATGGGTTGGTTCCTGTAAAATATCTGCAAATTCTGCGCTGGCAATTTCCATTTTATTTTCGATCCTGGTGATTTGAGCGACAAGGTAACTGTGCCCTATGTACGCTAAAATTCCTATGATCAAACCTGTAGCAGAGGTGATCATTTTTATATAAATACCGTCAGCTATTGTATTTGCTGTATATTCTGTACTGGCCGCAATACCTTTAAATAAAGCCAGCATTCCTATTATCGTTCCCAAAAAACCAAATAATGGGGCTATCCTCGCTACAATAGAAATAATTGAAAGGTTTTTTTCTAACTTATATAATTCCAAAGCACCAACATTCTCCATACTTTTTTCAATTGCATCAATAGGTTTTCCGATTCTCTGGATTCCTTTGTCAATTATCCTGGCCACAGGGGTATCATTATTTTTTGAAAAGCTCCTTGCCGCTGAAACATTGCCACTAACGATATGGTCGCGAATGATGCGCATAAAATTATCATCAATTTTAGCTGCTTTTTTGATAGCAATTAATCTCTCAAAAAAGAAATAAAGAGCGCCTACAAAAAGAATTCCCAATGGAATCATTAGGACCCCGCCTCTTTCCAGCGTTTCCCATAAGTTTTGGGTTTGGGTTGTAGAGTGTGTTAATGCGCTTGAATCAACTTGCAGAAAAAATAAATCCATTTAGGTTGGTTTAGTAACAAATGTAAAAAGTAATTTCAAAAATGTATAAACTATAAAATATAAAAAGAAACTTTAACTCAAATTTTAAAAGAAGACTCTATTTTTATATGAACTTCAAATTAGATCAAAAACTGATTAATATATTCTAAAGGATGGTAAACCGGAATAAGTGAATGTTCATAATCAAAAAAGTTTTTTGTGATGATAATATCCACGCCGGAATCTTGTGCAGAAAAATATTGTAATGCATCTTCTAAATCCCTGAACTGTGATTTGATAACTTTCCCCATGATCAGGCTATTCTCAGAAGTAAAATGAAATCCTGAAAAAAATTCTTCCGTTATTTCATTAAGAGATTTCTTCTCCTTTAAATATTTCCCAAGAAAAAAGTAAGTAATTGCAAAAGAAGTTGGACTGCAGTAAAAAAGATCTTTGTTTCTTATTATACCATTAAACAAAAAAGTAATTTCCTTATTTAATTCATTATGCTTGTTTACCAGTTCAATTAAAATATTGGCATCCAGGAATATTTTCTTTTGCATAATTATTTAAAAAAAATGGAATTTTTATCTTCGTTTTTTCCCGTATTAACTATGCCGCTAAATTTTTTTACAAAAGGATCCATTTTTTCATTCTTCATTTTTTTGTCTATTTGTTTTATTACATCCAGATAACCATCAATCATTTTTGACATACTTGTGCCCTTTTTTTTTGCATTTTTTTTTGCAAAACTTACATTTTCCCTTTTTAAAAGAAGTGTTACTTTCTGTGTCATAAAAAAATTATTAGTCGTACAAATCTACAAAATTATACGACTAATAATTCCTCCCTTTTTATCTATAATTCATTATTTCAAGAGTAGCTACGCTTTTTCTTCCCAAACCATGCATAAATGAACAACTGTTTCTGCAGCCTTTGCCATATCATTTACTCCCACCCATTCCAATTTCGAATGAATAGCCTGCATTCCTGTGAAAATATTTGGGCATGGCAATCCTATATAACTGAGCCTGCTGCCATCCGTTCCTCCGCGAATGCTTTCCGTTTTTACTTTTAAGCCTGAACGCGTGATAGCTTCAGACGCATAAGAAGCAACCTTTGGATTTGCATCCAGTATTTTTTTCATGTTGCGATACTGTTCTTTAATGTGGAATTCTATGGAAGCGCCATGATAATGGTTACAAACACTTTCTGCTATCTCTTTTAATTTTTCTCCGGATTGTTTTAATTTTTCATCATCAAAATCCCTGACGATAAATTCTATGGTAGCTTTTTCCGCAATCCCTTCAAAACTTACGGGATGGACAAAACCTTCTTTGTTCTCTGTTGTTTCAGGCGACCATTCATTTAGCGGCAATGCATGTAGAATTTCTGCTCCAATTTTCAGGGCGTTCACTAATTTATTTTTTGCATATCCGGGATGCGAAATAACACCATTGATAACAATTATTGCAGAGTCTGCGCTAAAAGTTTCATCTTCCAGGCTACCCGCTTCGCCACCGTCAAGAGTGTAACCAAATTGAGCACCCAATTTTTTCATGTCTAATTTTGAAGTGCCTTGCCCAATTTCTTCATCCGGTGTAAATAATATTTTTATTTCTCCATGTTTTATTGCTGGATTTTCTATTAGATAATTTGTAGCTTCCATGATAGCAGCGACGCCACTTTTGTCATCAGCGCCCAGAAGGGTATTTCCACTTGCAGTAATAATATCGCTTCCAATTTGTGTTTTTAAATAAGGGTAAACAACGGCTGATAAAACCTGGGAAGCATCATCTGGTAGTACAATATCTTCTCCCTGGTAATTTTTATGAAGAATAGGTTTTACGTTAGTGCCGCTGCAATCCGGCGCGGTATCTATATGGCTACAAAAACAAATTACCGGAATATTTGTTTTTGATGAATTAGAAGGAATCGTTGCATAAACATATCCATATTCATCCATTTCTGCATCGTTAATTCCTATTTGTTTTAATTCTGAGACAAGAAGTTTGCTTAAATCTTTCTGCTTTTCTGTAGAAGGATGTGTGCCGCTTTTAGGACTGCTTTGCGTATCTATTTTTGCATAACGCATAAAACGCGAAGCGATAGAATCTTTATTGATTTCTATTGGCATGAAATAATATTTTGAAAAATTTGAGATGTGAAATTATGAAAAATAGCTCATTGCAGTTTTTAAGAATTCTTTTGTTTTATGTAACAAACCATAAAGTAAGTTGCATCGCCTAAAAATTAAACAATGAAAATCCTTTTACTCATACGCCATGCAAAAAGTGGCTGGGACAATCCTTCACTTCCTGATTTTGAAAGAACCTTAACTGAGCCTGGTAAAACAGATGCGAAAATGATGGCGAAAAGAGTTGAAGAAAAAGATTTTAAAATTGATGTGTTGGTTTCTAGCTCAGCAAAACGGGCAAAAAAAACGGCGAAAATTTTTATGAAAGAACTGAAGATTGATGAAAGAAACTTTCAATTAACGGATTCTTTATATGAAGCCCCGGTAAAAAAATTTTATGACGCGGTTGAATTTTTGGATGATGAATATAAAACGGTTGCTTTATTTTCTCATAACCCCGGCATTACCGAATTTATAAATTCTCTTGATTGCCACCCGGTTTACGACATGCCCACCTGCGCAGTCTATGCGTGTAGAATAAAAACAAATCATTGGAAAGATTTTCGCACATCAGAAAAAGAATTCCTGTTTTTTGATTTTCCGAAATCCTGGATTATAAATCCTTAATAATTGTTGCTTTACTGCGAAATGTAGATGGAATCTTTTATCCACGTACATCCAACGCGTCTCTCAATCCATTTCCCAAAAGATTAAAAGCCAAAACCAAAATCATAATAGCAACCCCTGGAGCCAGCGCCAGAGCCGGATTGTGGGTGATGATAAAATTATAATTTTCCTTCAACATTAAACCCCAGCTTGGTGTTGGCGGTTGAATACCAACGCCTAAAAAACTTAATCCCGCTTCGATAATGATGGCGCTCGCAAAATTAGCCGCAGCGATAACAATTACCGGGCCGAGCACATTCGGAAGAATATGCCGGATAATGATTCTCATATTTTTTAATCCTAAAGCTTTGGCGGCTTGTATATATTCCAATTCTCGAAGCGCTAAAACCTGTCCCCGAACAACACGCGCTACGCTTACCCACATCGTTAATCCTACTGCAATAAATATTTGCCAGAAACCTTTGCCAAGAGTAAGTGTGATTCCAAAAACCAATAGTAAAGTAGGCATACTCCAAATTACGTTGATGAACCACATAATTACATTGTCTGTTTTTCCGACATAATATCCGGCGGAAGCGCCTAAAATAATCCCGATAGAAAGTGAAATCAGAACCGTTATCAATCCAACGGCGAGGCTTACACGTACTCCTACTAAAAGCCTACTTAAAATATCACGCCCAAACGTGTCTGTGCCAAGCCAAAAAGTTTTAGTTTCAATATAATTTTTAGGCGCAAGGTTGTTCTTTGCATACACTTGCTTTTCCTGTAAACCTTCATCAATAAATTTCTCCACAAATACAGAATCGCTTGTTTCTTTATAACTGTTAATTGGAACAAAAACAAATTTGTCTTCGGCGCCAAATAATAATTTTTTAAAAAACCCGGTTGAAAGAATTTGTTTTTCTTTTTTAACTCTTAAAAATAATTGAGAAGTTCCCGGCTTAGACGCCATAATTTCCAAAATTTCCCTATCAGCATCAGGTGTGGGATCTGTACCAAGATAATAAGCAAAAATGGCAACGAAAACAGAAAGGCAAATAACGGTTAGGCCTACCATTGCGCCTTTATTTTTTTTAAGCCTTCGCCATGCATTTTGGGAAAAAGAAAACGATTTTTGCATCGACAATAAAAATAGATAAGTTTTAATTAAAAACGGGAAAGTACTTTTTCGAAAACCTATTGAAACGGGTTTTTAATGGCAGTAAAAAATTATAAAAAGAGTATAATATCTTCCGAAAATGGTTCGTATTGATTACAATTTCTCACTTAACTTTTCTTCCTTTCCAGCGGTAACTTCCAAATTTTCCCAGCCACCCCGCAATTAATGTGTAAATAATATGAAAAGGCTGTGCCGGAATAAACCACCAAAGTAGTTTCCCTTTTCCAAAAAACTTTGAAACAGGGTATAGAAAAAATAATTCTACAATTGTTTTTATAACAATTAAAATCAAAAACAAATAAAACGATTGCAGATAAAAAAATGAAAAAATACCGAGAATAAAAATCCATGCATTTAATAGATAAACCAACAACAAAACCATCGTGATTTTTTTATCTGTGTAAATGTCCGCTTTACTTGCCCAGCGAATTCTTTGGTTTAAAAATTCTTTCAAATTCTCAGATGGCTTTGTTTCAACAATTATTTCTTTTGATTTTAAAAACAATGTTTTTTCAGGATAAACTTTTTGAATTTTATGTATCAGCAACATGTCATCTCCACTGGCGATTTGGTCAATTCCTTCAAAACCTCCAACCTCGTAAAATACTTTTTTTTGATACGCAAGGTTAGCTCCATTACACATGGCATGTATTTTTTTAAAAACAGATGCACCGGTTATTCCCTGCAAGGTCATAAAATCCAGCGATTGGAATATCTTGAAAAACCTTTTGAAAAATCCATCTTTTTTTGAAGGATTTTCAAAGGCAACCAGTAAAGCAACAAATACGGGCGATTTCTCTTTGTAAAAAGACGCAAGTGTTTCAAGCCATTTCGGTGGCGCAGTGCAGTCCGCATCTGTGGTGACAATTAATTCACCTTTTGCAAATTTTAGCGAAGTTTCTATTGATTTTTTTTTGAAGGAATTTAATTTTTCATTTTTAATAAAATCTGAAAGATGAATCACGCGGATGTTTTCTTTTTGAAAAGATTGAATAATGGAAACTGTATTATCTGTAGAATGGTCATCGGTAATAATTATTTCAAATTTATTTTGGGGATAAGTTTGATTGATGATGGATTGAATACAATTGCCAATGTTTTTTTCCTCATTCCGCGCAGCAATAATTATTGAAATGAAAGGAAGTGTATGTTCCTCGAATTTTTCGGGCGGTTGATATTCAGGAATTTCCAACCAGCCTTTTCTGTAATAAAGAATTAGCCACGCATACGGAATTATTAAAAAAATAGAAATCAACCAAAAAACCATGTTAAGTATTAAGTTGTCAAATAAAAATCAATCGCTAAAACAAGTCAAAAATAATTTTTTAATGTCAAAAGGAATTATTAGATTTGTATAGTTGCATAAACAACTATATGCTAAACAACCAATTTAAAAAAGGGGAACTCTATAGTTTTATTACCGGCAAGGCTTCTACGGCTGTGGCCAGGAGATTGCAGAAAAATTTTAAAGAAGCCGGAATAGAAATTACGATTGAGCAATGGAGCGTGTTGTATCATCTTTGGAAAGAAGAAGGGCAGAGCCAGCAACAACTTTGTGACGCTACTTACAGGGATAAACCAAGCATTACGAGGTTAGTGGACAACCTGGAGAAATCAAAGCTAGTAAAAAGGGTGGCGTCTAAAAATGACCGTAGAAGCAACCTTATTTTTCTTACTAAAGAAGGAAAGATTTTAGAACAAAAAACTATGGAAGTGGCAAATATTACTTTAAATGAAGCGCTTTCGGGCGTAACCAACGGCCAAGTTGAAATAGCAAAAGAAGTATTGCAAATGGTTTATGATAACCTAAATACCTAAATGAATAAAAACAAATTATAAGCACCATCTAAAATATAAAAATCATGGAAACAACAGCAACAGTTTCAACAATAAAAGGCGGCGAATGGCTTATCAAAGAAAATAATTCCCTTGATATTTTTACGCCCGAAGATTTTTCTGAAGAGCAGGAAATGATTCTCGAAATGTGCCTTCAGTTTTTAAAAACAGAAGTTCACCCGATTGTGGAACGCATTGATAAAATGGAACCCGGATTAATGCCTTCATTGATGGAAAAAGCAGGGCAGCTTGGATTATTAAGCGCCTCTGTTCCCGAAGATTTGGGTGGCATGGGAAAAGATTTTGTTACTTCTACCTTGGTAAGCGAAGGGCTCGGCGGTGGCTATTCTTTCAGTGTTGCGATGAGCGCCCATGCCGGAATCGGCACGTTGCCCATTTTATATTTTGGCACCGAAGAACAAAAGAAAAAATACATTCCTAAACTCGCTTCCGGGGAATGGAAAGGTTCTTATGGATTAACAGAGCCGGGCAGCGGAAGCGATGCGCTCGGAGCAAAAACAACAGCCACACTTTCAGAAGATGGAAAGAATTATTTATTGAATGGGCAGAAAATTTGGATTACCAACGGAGGCATCGCTGATGTTTATACGGTTTTTGCAAAAGTGGATGGGGAGAAATTTACCGCTTTTATTGTTGAGCGCAATTTTGATGGATTTACGCGCGGGCCTGAAGAACATAAAATGGGGATTAAAGGTTCCTCCACTGTTCAATTGTATTTTCAGGATTGTAAAGTGCCTGTCGAAAACGTGTTGGGTGAAATCGGTAGAGGCCACATCATAGCTTTTAATATTTTAAATATTGGAAGATTAAAATTAGCCGCAGCAACTACAGGCGGAGCAAAATTAGCATTGGCTAATTCCATTGAATATGCAAAAACACGCGAACAATTTAAAACCGTGATTGCCAACTTTGGCGCCATAAAACATAAGTTGGCTGAAATGGCGATAAAAATTTATGCAGACGAAAGTGCTTTGTACAGAACAGCAAAATGGATTGATGATAAAGAGGAAGAACTTTTAGCCGAAGGCAAACCTTTTAATGAAGCACTATTGGGAGCTGCTGAGGAATTTGCCATCGAATGTGCTATTCTAAAAGTACATGGAAGCGAGATGCTTGATTTTGTAGTGGATGAAGGCGTTCAGATTCATGGTGGAGTTGGGTTTAGCGATGAATATAACATAAGCCGCGCCTACCGCGACAGCCGTGTAAACCGCATCTATGAAGGAACCAACGAAATCAACCGGCTACTTGCCGTTGATATGATGCTAAAAAGAGCGATGAAAGGAAAACTGGATTTGATGAGCGCTGCGATGAATGTTCAAAAGGAATTAATGAGTATTCCTGAATTTGGTAATGGTGAAGATGGAAATTTTTCAAAAGAAAAAAAAGCAATCACCAATATGAAAAAATGCATATTGATGGTTGCAGGTGCTGCAGTTCAGAAATTAACTACCAATCTTACCAGCGAAGAAGAAATTATTATGAATATTGCTGACATGGCGATTGAAACTTTTGTTTCAGAAAGTACTTTGCTTCGGGTAATCAAATCAGCAAAAAAAAATGGAGAAGAAAATTCAAAAGTAGTTATTGCTATTATGAACTGTTATTTGAATGACGCAATTGATAAAGTTGCCAAATGTGGTAAAGAAGCTATCAACGCTTTTGCTGCCGGGGACGAACAAAAAATGATGTTGCTCGGATTAAAACGTTTTACAAAAACAGAACCTTTCAACAGCAAAGATGCAAGAAGGTTGATTGCTGATAAACTGATTGAGGCAGGAAAATATGCATTTTAAAGTTGAGTTTTATTAATAGTTTACAGTAAACGAACTTTTAAAGAAGATTTATATTTTGTATATTTCGCTGTTTTAAAAATTGAATTGAAATACTTTTTAGGTAAAAAAAGTATTTTTTTAGCCACCCATAAAATTTTATATTATCAATATCAATCCATCAAAAAATAAAGCATTAGGAAAACTAAGCCACCTTTCTGGCAGCCTTATCGGTAGTGAAATTGTAAAATTAGGCGCCGATATAAAAGAAAAAATAAAAAGCGGAGAGCAAATTTATAATTTCACCATAGGTGATTTTGATTCTTCAATTTTCCCCATTCCCCAAAAACTGGAAGATGAAATTATTGATGCTTACCGGAATAAATTAACGACTTATCCCCCGGCTGACGGGATTCTTCAGTTGAGAGAATCTGTTTCAAAATTCATTAAAGAAAGGGAAGGGCTTGATTTTAGTACAAATGAAATTCTCATTGCCGCAGGAGGGCGCCCGCTCATTTACGCTTTATACAGGGCAATTGTTGACAAAAATGATAAAGTAATTTATTCAGTTCCAAGTTGGAACAATAATCATTATGTCCACTTTACAGAAGGGCGACACCAAGTGATTGAAACGACTGCTGAAAATAATTTTATGCCTTCGGCGGAAGACATTAAACCTCTCATGGAAGATGCGGTTTTAATTGCTTTATGTTCGCCACTAAATCCTACGGGAACTGTTTTTAAAAAAGAAGAGTTGGAGAAGATATGCGACATGGTGATTGAAGAAAATAACCGTCGTGGCCTTGAGGAAAAAAAATTGTATGTGATGTATGATCAGATGTACTGGACGCTTACTTATGGCGATACCAAACATTATAATCCCGTAAGCCTTCGCCCTGAAATGAAAAATTATACGATTTTTATTGATGGTATCAGTAAAGCTTTTGCTGCTACGGGTGTACGTGTTGGTTGGGCTTTAGGGCCGGAACATGTATTGTCAAAAATGAAAGCCATCAACAGCCATTTGGGTGCATGGAGCCCTATGGCAGAACAAAATGCAACCGCTAAATTCCTTCTTCAAACGGGAAATATTGATGAATACCTCACTAAATTTAAAAAAGAATTACAGGAAAGGCTTCAACTGATTTATGAAGGTTTCCGGCAATTAAAATCAGAAGGTTTCGCTGTTGATGCCTGTGCTCCGCAAGCCGCTATTTACCTCACAATTCAACTAAGAATTACCAGTAAAACAACAAATAAAGGGGATTTTCTTTCTACTCAATCTGAGGTAACTTCCTATATTTTGAATGAGGCAAAACTCGCTGTGGTACCTTTCTACGCTTTCGGCGCGCCAAAAGAGTCCGACTGGTACAGGTTGAGTGTTGGCACTTGCAAAAAAGAGGAAATTCCTGCTATGTTTGGAAAGTTGAAGGAGGCTCTCCAAAAATTAAAGTGATAAGGCTATTTTAAAGAGCTTACGAAGCCTGTGAAAATTAAAAAAAAGGTATCAGCAACTATTCAAAAGCCACTAATACCTCTTTATTTCTTAAAAAAAGTTATGCTTCTGTTGCAGATAATGATGAAGCAGATGTAGGAATCAAATTATTTTCCAGTAAATATTCTGCAATCTGAACGGCATTTGTTGCTGCGCCTTTTCTAAGGTTATCACTTACAATCCAACAATTTAAACTATTGGACTGGGTTTCATCCCTGCGAATCCTACCCACAAAAGTCTCGTCTTTTTCATGAGCGGTTAACGGCATTGGGTAAACGAAATTTGCCACATCGTCTTGAACAACAACTCCTGGAGAATTTGATAAAATATCTTTTACTTCGTCAATGTCAAAATCATTTTCAAATTCAATGTTTACACTTTCGCTGTGGCCGCCAACTACTGGTATACGCACACAAGTAGCGGTCAACTGAATAGTTTGGTCGCCGATTATTTTTCTTGTTTCATTTACCATTTTCATTTCTTCTTTTGTGTAACCATTATCCAGAAAAACATCAATATGCGGAAGCGCATTTTTATCAATCGGGTATTTATAAGCCATTTCCCCTTTAATATTATTGCGCTCATTTTCCATTTGCTGTACAGCTTTAACGCCCGTCCCTGTTACACTTTGATAGGTAGAAACTACCACTCTTTTTATTTTATATTTTTTATGAAGTGGATTTAATACCAGCACCATTTGAATGGTAGAGCAATTAGGATTGGCAATGATTTTATCATTTTTAGTAAGGCTGTGTGCATTTACTTCCGGAACGATTAGCTTTTTTGAAGGGTCCATTCTCCATGCAGAGGAATTATCAATAACGGTAATTCCTGCTTCGGCAAATTTAGGTGCCAATAAGAATGAAGTATTTCCTCCGGCTGAAAACAAAGCAATGACTGGCTTGGCTGCAATAGCATCCTCAGCAGAAACTACTTTATATTTTTTATTCTTAAAAGTAACTTCTTTTCCTATTGATTTTTCAGAAGCCACAGGAATTAATTCAGTAACCGGGAAATTTCTTTCTTCGAGCACTTGCAACATTTTGCTGCCTACAAGCCCGGTAGCGCCCACAACTGCAATTTTCATTTTTTTATTTTTTTTATCTTGAGATGCAAAGAAAGCATAAAGATTTATCTTTAAAACCAAAGTTGCCGCCTATGCTCAAAAAATATTTTTATTTTTTTTATTTTTTCCTCTGCTTCAATGTAATTTCTAAAGCACAATTATATGAAGATTTTAGCGATGGAAATTTTGAAATAAATCCAACGTGGGTTGGAGATACCTCGTCATTCTTTATTAACAATTCTTTTCAGCTTCAAAGTAAAAATTTGGTTGCAAATAGTAGTTTTTCAATAATTACAGAAAATAAGCTTTCAAATTCTGTGGAATGGCAATATTGGATGCGGCTTGATTTTAATCCTTCTTCAGCTAATTTTATTGACACTTATTTAATGGCTTCTGACAGCGCATTGAACAGTAATTTAAACACCGGTTATTTTGTGAGGGCAGGAAATACGGACGATGAAATAAGCCTTTACCGAAGAGATAGGAATGGCGTGGCCGTGAAGATTATTGATGGGGAAAACGGAATTTTAAACCATAGCAATAATATTTTTAAAATAAAAGTAACCCGTGATTCTGGTAACCATTGGAATTTATATCGAGATGCTACGGGTACAGGAAATTCTTTTGTAAAAGAAGCTGCTGCTATCGATTCCGTTTACAATCATTCTTCCTGGTTTGGCTTTCTAATCAAACAAAGTACTCAAAGTTTTTTTCAAAAACATTTTATAGATAACATTGAAATAAAAAGTTTTGTTCCTGATATTTCGCCTCCGGAAATAATTTCGGTAACAGCCATCTCATCAATAAAAGTGGATGTTCTCTTTAATGAACCTTTGGATAAATTAAGTAATATTTTTTCAAACTATTCAGCTAACAATGGATTGGGGATGCCCGATTCTGTAATTTTAGATGCGAAAAACCCTCTATTGGTTCATCTCACTTTTGCGAATAATTTTACTAGCGGTTATGCATACACGCTTATTATAAACGGAATAAAAGATGAAGCCGGAAACGAAATTAAAAATGTATCATCGTCTTTTAGTTTTCGTACACCTCAGCAATATGATATTGTAATTGATGAAATTTTTGCAGATCCTTCGCCTAAGGTTGGATTACCGGGATATGAATGGATTGAACTTAAAAACATATCTGAATTTCCAATTAATTTAAAAGGATGGCGTATAAATGACTTAAGCGGGGGTAGTGGCGAAATGCCGGTTTTCATTTTACAACCTGATAGTTTTGTGATTGTGAGTTCAAGCGCAGCCTTAGGGGATTTATCTGTTTTTGGAAAAACAATAAGCGTTTCGAATTTTCCCTCCCTTGATAATGACAATGATTTAATTTCTATCATTGATGGTTACGGAACCATTATTCATGCAGTCCAATATTCATCGGATTGGTATCAAAATGAATTAAAAAAGTCTGGCGGCTGGTCATTGGAGATGATTGATACAAAAAGCCCCTGCGGGGGATTTTCAAATTGGAATGCAAGCAAAGACAACACTGGAGGCACACCTGGAAGAAAAAATTCTATAGATGCAATTAAGAAAGATGAAGCTGGCCCGAAATTATTAAATGCTTATGCCAGTGGCCTAACAACAATTATTTTGGTATTTAATGAGCCGCTTGATATGATGAAAGCAACTTCGTTAAATAACTATGCTTTTGACAATGGTTTATCAGCAATAAATGCAAAAGCTATTGCGCCTTTGTTTGATAAAGTGATAATTACTCTTAATAAACCCATTTCTGAAGGAATTATTTACAAACTAAAAGCAAAAGATATTTCAGATTGCACCGGCAATATGATAGGATCAAATAATGAAGCAAGATTTGGATTAAGCCAGGATGCGGACAGTTTTGATATTGTTATTAATGAAATTTTATTTAATCCTTTGCCTTCAGGAGTTGATTATGTTGAACTGTACAATCGCTCCGGCAAAATAATTAATCTTAGTAAAATATCTATTGCGAACAGAAACAGTAATAACCAGGTAAGCAGTATTAGCCAGCTATTAAGCCAGGACTTCTTATTTTTTCCAAAAGATTATATTGCAATAACAACTGACCCTCAAATTGTGAAAAGCCAATACATCACTAAAAATCCTGATGCTGTATTAAAAATAAAATCTCTTCCTTCGTATCCTAATGACAAAGGGAGTTCAATTATTTTAAACGCACATGGAAATATTATTGATGAAGTGGGCTATTCAGATAAATGGCATTTTTCTTTGCTCCACAATACAAAGGGAGTTTCTTTAGAAAGAATCAATTACGATGGCCCATCTGTACAAAATAATTTTCATTCTGCAGCTACTTCTGCCGGATATGGAACGCCCGGTTATAAAAATTCACAATATCAACAAGTTGAAAAAATACCTGGAGAGATAACCGTTTCTCCCGAAATCTTTTCACCGGATAACGATGGCAATGATGATTTCGCAACCATCAATTACAGTTTCCCATCGCGGGGATATGTGGCTAATATTACGATTTTTGATGCTTCAGGAAGGGCGGTTCGTTATTTGGAAAAAAATGCTTTAAGTGGCATTAGGGGTTATTTCCGATGGGATGGCCTTGATGATAAAAACAGGAAATTGCCGCAAGGGATTTACATAATATATACTGAAATATTTAACAAAGAAGGAATAAAAAAGCAATTTAAAAACACAATTGTACTGGCTAGAAGAAGTAATTAAACCTACTATTTATTGCACCAAAAAATTATTAAAGTCTGTGCTATCGCCATAAAAAATATTAAAATCAACAGGAGCTTTTATTCCATCGACACGCCCCTTTTCACTATGTTGCCAAAAGGCCCACTTGTTTTCAATTCTTGGCTTTTCAGGTTGCAGGTAATGGGCTATCCATAATGGATAATCTTCAAACCCTGTTTGAAAGTAACGCTCATAAAAATCAATGTTAGTATAAAGAATAGGCTTTATTCCATAATGCTGCCCCACTTCATCCATCCATTGTTTTACCTCCTTTTGCATATCATTTACAGAAAGCCCCCTGCTTTTTTCCACATCAAGAACGGGTGGCAAATCACCTTGTTTAAGGTTGACTATTTGCATAAAATTTTGAGCCTGTTTCTGTACATTTCTATTTGGTATAAAAAAATGATACGCACCTTTCGGTATGTTTTCGGCTTCTGCCTGAATCCAATTTCTCCGAAATTGTTCGTCTACTATGCTGGTTCCTTCGGTTGCTTTTATAAAAACAAAGCCAATTTTAATCCCATTATCTTCCATACTTTTCACTTCTTTCCAATTAACCGTATTTTGGTACTTGCTAATATCAATTCCATGAATTTCATACCCATTCGGAATTTCTATTTGAAATCCAGCGTAAAAAATATGAGGTGGGTTAAAAAATACAGTAACTAAAAAATAAAAAGTAAAAATTACAAGGCAAAGTGCTACAAGAACTTTAATAAATGTACCTGATGAACGTTTCTTTTTTCGTGCCACAAAGGTTTGCTTAATATTGAAGCTATTTTAATTTATTGCTTCAGAATTTTTTGCAAATTTAAGGCCATTATCAGTTTCTATTTTATAAAAAAATACTTCGCGCCCAATCTAATTATTGGAGGAAGTAGGCCCGTTTTATGGATGAAGCTTGCTAAATACCCTTATTTACCAAAAAAAATTTTTATTTATTTGGTTAAAGTAATAAAAGGGTTTCTTTGCATAAACCGCTGAATAAAATTGAATTACACTTTAGTTTTTCTTTTTGATACTTTTCTTTTAACATCCGTTGGCCACAAATCTTGCATTTTCAGCCCCTAAAGATTAAGTTTGCATGGTTTTTGCCAATTAAGGTGGATTAAAACTTTAGATCAAAAATAAAGTTTCATTATTTTATTTAAAACCAAAGGATCCCATTAAAATAAAGGCGTTTTTTATAAACGTGAATAATTATTTGACTCGAAAAAATTCGTAAATGAAAAATATTCAATCAAAGAGCTTATTAACGTTGATTATAATTTTATTTATAATTGGCTTTTCTACTTCAGCAAAAAACATTTTCGGGTATCCCGAGAATAATTTCTCCGATTCTACAACTGATTCTTTATCCAAGCCTGCCCTTCCGGGAAGTAGCCTGGTAAATAATCCTGCAAGTGTTATTTACCCAAGTATCTTGAGTGAACATCGTGAAGAGAGCAAAGATTATGTTAAGCAATACGCAAGGAAACAGCATGATTTTATTGTCTATATGTTCAGCCGTGGAAAGAATTATTTTCCAAAGGCAGAAAAAATATTTACAGAATATGATGTTCCAACAGAGTTGCAAATGCTTCCGGCTTTAGAATCTAATTTTCATGCCGATGCTATTTCCCACGCTGGTGCTGTTGGTTACTGGCAATTTATGAGTGAGCTTGCTCACGATTATGGCTTGAAAACCGGGGCAAAAAATGACGATAGAAAGAATTTTACAAAATCAACGATAGCTGCAGCAAAATTTTTTCGCGACCAGCTCGACTTTTTTGACAATGATTTATTATTAGCTGTTGCTGCCTATAATTGTGGTACTGGTGGAGTAAAGGTTGCAATGAAAAAATCTCATGTTTCTGATCCTGATTTTTGGGATATAAAAAAATATTTACCTACAGAAACAAGAATATTTGTGATGAAATTTATCGCACTGAATGTTATCTCTTCTAATTATCATAAATTTCTCCATAACAAATTGAATTTTAATGAGCCAACATTAATTCAATTGGCTTTTAAAGATTCTTTAAAATCTGATAGTGGAATGGTAGCTCAAAATCCATTATAAATAAAGATTCATTTTTACAGGTTACCTTTGGCTTATGCCGCAGGTAAATTATAATGATTCTATCAATTTCTTATCTAAACTTACTCTTCGCAGAGTTTGGAATGCTACAAAAGTTTATTCAAGTTATTATTTAACGCGTCTAATTAAAAAACCTGTTCAATGGGGCTTGCCTGTTTCTATTTCATTTGAACCAACAACTTCCTGTAATCTCAAATGCCCTGAATGCCCAAGTGGTTTGAGGCAATTTTCGCGCCCTAGGGGAATGTTGAAAAAAGATTTTTTTACAAAAACGATTGATGATATTTATAAAGATATTTTATATCTCATCTTTTATTTTCAGGGCGAGCCATACCTTAATAAAAATTTCCTCGAAATGGTTTCTTATGCTTCATCAAAAGGGTTATACACTGCGACATCTACCAATGCCCATTTTCTTACAGATGAGATGGCAAAAAAAACAGTGGAAAGCGGTTTGGACAGGTTAATCATTTCCCTTGACGGAACTACACAGGAAGTGTATGAACAATACCGGCGTGAAGGCGATATGGAAAAAGTAATTGAAGGGGCAAAAAATATCGTTAAATGGAAAAAAGAATTAAAGAGTAAAACGCCATTTGTTTTTTTTCAATTTTTGGTAGTGCGGCCAAATGAACACCAGGTTGAAGATGTAAAAAAACTGGCTAAAGAAGTAGGTGTGGATGAAGTGCGATTTAAAACTGCACAAATCTATGATTATGAAAATGACCCCAATCAATTGATACCCAAAAATGAAAAATTTAGCCGTTACAAAAAAAACAAAGAAGGAAAACAGGTTTCAAAAAACAAACTGCAAAATCATTGCTCAAGATTATGGGAAGCAAATGTAATTACATGGGACGGAATGGTAGTTCCTTGCTGTTTTGATAAAGATGCCACGCATCGTTTGGGTGATTTGAAAAAGGAATCCTTCAAGGAAATCTGGCATAATAAAAATTACAAAAAATTTAGAAAAGACATCACGGACAGCCGCAAAAATATTGACATCTGCGCCAATTGCAGTGAAGGTTTGTCAGTTTGGAAATAACGAATATTTGTTCGTTTACTGTAAAACATTTTTTTATTCTACCCTTTCAGCAAGAGAAAAGCATAAACCATTTTAAAAGGGTTTTAATTAGTATTTTTATTACATGAATAGCTTTAATAACCATCTTCGGCAAATATTAATTTTAGGAGTTATTATTCTGATTGCCATTTTAATAATCACACATTTCTATATTTTTCTGCCAGGTGTTTTAGGGTCTGTTACTTTATATATCCTCAGCAAAAAATCTTATTTTTTTTTGGTCGAAAAAAAGAAATGGAGACGGCAATGGACAGCCTTACTTTATATTTTTGGTTACCTGATTTTAATTTGCCTTCCGGTTTATCTTGCTGTAGTTATTATCGTTCCAAAAGTAGTAGCGCTTTTTAATAACCCAGTGCAACTAATTGTAGCAGTAAAAACTTTCTCTGCAAAAATCCACGAAGCCACAGGAATCGAATTAATTAATACCAATAATCTGCAAACCGTTACCAAAAATCTCGCTGCCAAACTTCCGATGCTTTTAACTGGCACTGCCAATTTTGTAACGAATCTTCTTTTGATGTTTTTTGTATTGTATTATATGTTGATCCATGGAAGAAAAATGGACAACTACCTCGAAGAAATGATGCCATTAAAAAGTAAAAACCGGGAAATCCTCAGTAATGAAACCGATATTATGATTCGAGCAAATGCGATAGGAATCCCTTTGCTGGCAGTTATCCAGGGGTTTGTGGGAGCATTAGGTTATTTAATTTTTGGAATAAAAGATATCGCTGTGTGGGGATTTCTTACTGGTGTGGCGTCTTTAATTCCAATTGTTGGCACAGGAATTATTTGGGTTCCTCTCACCGTGTATTTACTTGCTTCCGGCAATACATGGCAGGGAGTAGGCCTTGGCATTTATTCGCTCGCTATTCTTACCAACGTTGATTATGTTGCACGCATAACCTTGCTTCGAAAAATTGGGAATGTGCATCCATTAATTACTATTTTTGGAATCATCGTTGGTGTTGGAATGTTTGGCTTTGTAGGTTTGGTTTTTGGGCCTTTGCTTATCAGTTATTTTATCGTGTTGATAAAAATTTACCGCAACGAATTTAATTCGATTCCAATATCTCCCTTGCATGAAGAAGAATACCCGGTGGGAATTAAAAAGGAATGAAAAACTATTAAAGTAATTTTCTGTATTTATCAAGAGACAAAAAACTTAAAAAGTTTATTGATCGCAATCGGTTTTTATTTTAATCATACTCTGAAGAGAACGGTTTCCGAAACCTAAAAGTCCCCATCCTTTGAAAAGAATAGTCAGGAAAACAGAAAAAAAATAACACTGCTTAAGAGACAAGCAAGTACTAATTTTCTGTTTTTCTGGTTCATTGGTTTTCAACTTTAACCTTTATTTTCTGTAAGTACCCACTTTAATTTTTTCATATAAAGGCCAACCATTTTTCTGCATTTGAGAAATGCGCTTTTGTGTATTTCAGCATCATAACCATTTTTAATTATTTTTTGTCTTAAATCAAGTAAAAGGGCTGCTGCTATTTTATTGCTTGCAAAATCCACAATAATATTTTCTTTGGTAAATTCTTTAAAAGGTTCATCCAAATTTTTTGTATATAAATAAATATCATCTGCAAAAGCAGTGGTTCCAGAAAAATGAACTTTTTTTTGCACGATCATGAAAATCGGAGGATCATCATTTATAAAGGCTACATAGCTATTGGATTTCTTTAAATAAAGATATTTCACACAATTATTATTAAAAGCAAAAATAGATCCGGGTGAAAAAGTAATTGTATTCTTTTTATCCTTCTTAATATGAATAGGAAATGCCTCGCGCGATATAATAAACCTGGCAAAGAGCGGAAAGCATGGAGTATGGATGTTGTTAATTGTTTTATACTGAAGGGTATTTGAAAGAAAGCCTGTTTTTGTAAGATACACCCCGGAAGTATCGCTTTGTGCTACTACAAAAGTAATTTTACAAATAAGCAATACACAGATCAAAGTGCTTTTCCTAAGATTTTGCATGGAGATGATATTATGAGTGTAAATTTCTTGGAATCAGTCACCAAATAATACGAACCGTATTGAAATTTGCCATTGATTTTTTCACCGTTATTTAATACAATATAACCATTATTTTTTTTATAATCATCATCATGACTATTTGCAAATGGCTGTCCGACAACATTGAAAGCTGAAAAAATGAAGAAAGTTATTATTATCTTTTTCATGGAATAGCTTTTTATTTTAATAAATTTATTGAACAGTAACGGCAATACCAATTGATAGAGCGTTTGCTTTCAACTCAGGTGATTGAGCAAATTGATATTTATCGTTTAGTTGAAGATTTTTGTGATTAAGATTAACTTTCCTTTTGTTTGAAAAATTGTTCATAATATTTTTTTAATCCTTTATTTGTTCCGGTAAAAATATAGCTGATAGATAAACCTACATAAGATAAGTTGGCCGAATACGTTCCAGTGCTTTGTGGTTTGCCGGCTACATCAATAGTGTAATTAAAGTTTACGACTTTAATTGTTGAAAAGTTTGCAATTAAATCTAATCGAATGAAATTATAATTTGAAAGCAATACAGAATATCCTCCGGAAATATTATAGTTCAACCAGGGTTTCATATTATTACCAACCCATCCTTCCAAATCAAGCACAGGAACATATTGGTTATTCATATCAAATCCTCCATAATCATACATATAAAATGCCTCATCCGGCTCAAAACGTAACTTTATTCCGGCATCTACATTCCAGGTTGCATTGTTTTTCCTTATCCATCTTTTTTCAAACCATATCGGCGCTGATAAGTATAAATCAAAATCTTTGGTCAGCCGCCCATTGAAATTTATATCATTCTTCAGATTCGGATTGAAATCAGATTTTGAAATAAATAACTTAAAATTTCTTCCGCTAATCCCTGCATGGGCACCTACTATTATCGAATAACTTTTATTGAAATTAATAAAATAATTGCCGCCAGCCTCTATTCCGGAAGATTTTGAAGCGTTTAATGAATACGTTCCAGATTGCTTTACACAGTTAGCTTTTTGAGAAATATACGGACTTAGATAAAAGCTAAAATAAGATCCTTTGAAAAGAACTTTGGAAATGTTTTCATTTATCAAATTATAGTTTTGAGCAAAAGTTTGTGGCAGATTAACAAAAAGAAAAAGCATGCCGAATAAACCCGATAAAAATTTCATAGTGTTAATTTAGGTTAATTCTGTAGGCTGATTTTTCCAAATATTTGTTTTAACTAATTAATTTTTAATTAGTATCCAGTTTTCGATTTTAATTTCTCCTCATACATTTTCCGAATTCGTTTATTGGCCCCAGTAAAAATGTAACTAAATGATAAGCCTACGTAAGATAAATTTGCCGAGTACGTTCCGGTACTTTGCGGCTTACCCGTTACATTAATCTGGTAAGTTCCGTTTACAATTTTTTTAAAGGAAAAATTAGCCAGAAGATTAAATTGTAGATAATTATTATTTCGAAGTAGCATTGAATGGCCACCGCCTATATTATAATTGAGCCAGGGGCGTAAGTTGTTGCCAATGGAAGTGTTGATTTCCAGAACTGTTATTTGATTTCCATTTACATCCTGATAAATTTCCCCAATACCATAAAGATTATATCGCACCGGATAATATCTAATACTAATTCCTGCAGAAATATTCCAAAAACTATGAGTTTTCGTAACCCACCTTTTTTGGACCAAAATTGGAGCAGAAATGTAAAAACTCCATAACCCTGTCGTGGGTCCCTTTCCGTTATCATCAACATTCCCACCAAGACTTGGGTTAAAGTCACTTCCCGGAATAAAAAGTTTGTAATTTGTTGCAGCTCCTCCGGCGTGCAAGCCAATTTGGATGGAATAATTATTTTTAATGGGAATATATAAATCAGGTCCCGCTTCAAATCCATGCTTGTAGCCTGTCCTTAAATGATAATTTCCTGTCAAGGATTGAGTTTTCGCTTTATTGACAAGATAAGGCGCAAGTGAAAAACCAAAGGAAGAACGACTATGAACCTTTTTGCTGATTATTGCGTCATCACTATTACCACTCATGGATTGGGAAAAGATATTGTTGGGATAATTTGCAACAAATATCAAAATGATTATAATTTTTAATTTTAAACCAATTCTAATTGTCATAGGTTATTCGGATGAAGCATTGATTGCGCTATTTAAAACAATGATCAAAAATACCGCAAGTAACTATTTATAAAAATTAGTTTTTTGTTTTTTACGAGGATTGTTTTAAAAACTAAAAATCTATATTATAAATCAACTATCCAAATATTTCTAATGAAATACCGATGGATAACGTTTCCAAAATATTAAATCTGTTATAAGAAAATAAAAAATTACTCTGCTAAATAGAATTAATCAATTTTGAAAAGAAATGATGAAATAATAAACCTTCTTTTATTAAAACAGAAAATCTATAAATTTGTTAGTTTACTATAAATCTTGATGAAACACATTTCACATTTATCCAAAGACAAAAAACTAAAAAAATTAATTGATTCACAACCAACTTTTATTTTACAAAAAAGAAATAAAATTTACCTGCGTTTGTGTTCGTCTATTTTAAGCCAGCAACTAAGTACAACCGTTGCAAAAGTTTTATACAACAGATTCCTGGAATTATATAATGGCAAAGAACCAACATCAAAACAAATTTTAGAAACACCTGCGGAAACGTTTCGCAGCATTGGTTTTTCCAATGCGAAAGCTTCTTACGTTCATAATGTTTGCCGGTTTTTTATTGAAAATAAAATCACTGATGCGCAATTGCATAAAATGAGCAACGAAGAATTAATTTCTTTCCTTACGCAAATAAAAGGTGTTGGAAAATGGACGGTTGAAATGATCCTAATGTTCACACTTGGCCGCGAAGATGTTTTTGCGTTGGATGACCTCGGTTTAAAGCAAGGCGTCATCAAACTCTACAATCTTAAAGAAACAGATAAAAAATTATTGCTAAAAAAAATTGAAAAGATCTCTTCAAAATGGAGCCCATACCGAACTTACGCATGCCGCTATTTATGGAATTGGAAAGACAATCCCCCTGAATTATAAAATTATTTTTCTAAAAACTCATTGACAGTAAACGAACTTTTAAAGCGTATTTCTATTTTCCTTTTTGTGGCTCTTCTTTTTTAATTAAAGGATTGTTTAGCCCGTTAACCACATTATCAACCACTGCAAAACCCTGAAGCTTTGAAAAGAATTGGGTAAGTGTTTTACAACCGTAAGTGCGTACATCAAAGCTCGGATCAAGCTTTCTTAGATTAATTCCTAAAGTAGAAATATAAGCCTCGTTACTTTCATTGATGCTCATATCGTAGGCTTTATTGATGAGATTTTTATTAACGTTGTTGGTTGTTTTTGCCTTATGTTTTTTTACCGTTTCTTTCTTTTCAGGGGTTTCGGCAATTTCATTTTTGGGTTCAAGATTTTCGACATACGTAAAAATTTCGCATGATTTTACAAAAGCGCCCGGCGTTTTTTCTTCGCCGATTCCCATTACAAAAATGCCAGCTTCCCTTATTCTTTTTGCCAAACCTGTATAATCACTATCGCTGGAAACAATGCAAAACCCGTCTACCAAACCCGCGTGCAAAATATCCATCGCATCAATAATTAAAGCACTGTCCGTTGAGTTTTTGCCGGTCGTATAAGAAAACTTTTGTATCGGGTTAAAAGCCATTTCATTCAATTGGCTTTTCCAGTGGTTCATGTGTTGGGTAGTCCAATCGCCATAAACCCTTCGAATGGTTACTTTTCCATATTTGGAAGCTTCTTCCAAAACCAAGTCCATCATTTTAGATTGCGCGTTGTCTCCATCTACCAGCAGTGCAATCCTATTATTTTTTATTTCCATGTTATTTTTTATGATTACAAAAGTAGGTTTTACAATTCATAAAGAAATTGAGCCTATTTGGCTGCCACGGAATAAATAAAAGTTCAGTATTTTAGCTTTCCTGGTAACTAGGGATAAAAACATAAACATTTTTGAAATGAAAAAAAAGAACTGGTATATATTGGTTATTTTCATCGGGTTTATCCTGATAATTACAGGCATCTTTACTTTGGACGAAGCCATTTCAAAAAAGAATTCCTCCAAAATTTGGATACAATCACTGATGATGGCTTTCTGGGTTGCTTTTACCATTAGCAACATTTTTCTTTACAGAAAAGAAATCAGGAAAAAGAAAGAACAGTAAAAATCTACAAAGTGATTTTTAAAATATTTTCAAATTTTTCATCAAAATCCTACTTTCCGGTTTCAGATTTATATAAGATTTTTATTTCTTTTCATTAATTTGAATCTTTTATCTTTGGCATTAAACATTTTTTATGAAGTTCATTGTTTCCTCTTCGCAATTATTAAAGCACGTTCAACAAATAAGTGGAGTTATCAGCGCCAATACTGTGTTGCCGATTTTAGAAGATTTTCTTTTTGAAATAGATAAAAACAAACTAACAATCGTAGCTACGGACCTGGAAACCGTTATGAAAATCCACATGGATGTAGAAGCAAAGGAGAGCGGCAAAGTTTGTATTCCTGCAAAAATCCTACAGGATTCACTTAAAAATATTCCTGAACAGCCGCTTACTTTTACGATTGATAAAAATAACGGAATTGAAATTACCAGCGATAATGGAAAGTATAAAGTGATGGGCGAAAATGCTGATAATTTTCCAAAAGAACCTTTGGCAGATGAAGCCAATTCTTTCAAGATGCCTTCATCGGCTTTAGTTTCAGCGATTAATAAATGCATTTTTGCCACGAGTTCCGATGAACTTCGGCCTGCAATGACGGGAATGTTTTTTGAACTTACTAAAAAAGGAATAACAACGGTTGCAACAGACGCGCACCGCCTCGTTCGTTTTACACGCACTGATGTTTCTACGCCCGAAACTGCAACATTTGTGGTTCCGAAAAAACCGCTGAATTTATTAAAAAATGTGCTGCCAAATACCGACGCAGAAATTACTCTTTCGTATAATAGCAACCATCTTTTTGTAGAACAAGATGGCGTAGAACTGGTTTGCCGGTTGATTGACGCAAGGTTTCCTGATTATAAAGTTGTCATTCCTAATGACAATCCTTATAAGCTGACGCTGAATAAAAGTGATTTTCAAAATGCTTTACGCAGGATAAATGTTTTCAGTAATAAAAGTACCAACCAGGTTGCATTAGCTATAAGCGGAAGCGAATTACAACTATCTGCGCAGGATGTTGATTTTAGTTTTGAAGGAAACGAGCGAATGAATTGCCAGTATGATGGCGAGGATTTGCAAATCGCTTTTAACGCTAAATTTTTAATTGAAATGCTGAGTGCGGTTGATACCACAGAAATTGTAATAGAATTAAGCACACCTACCAAAGCAGGAATTATAAAACCAACCGAACAGCAAGAAAATGAAGAATTATTGATGCTCGTGATGCCACTGATGCTGAATAATTAAAATGCCATTTCCGGGATAATATTTTTTTAGTTTTTGATTTTCTTTAATGCTAATTCAATTGTTAATTTGCCTGTTTTATTAGGATTTCTTTTTACTTCAAATTCTGTATATTTAAAAGAGTAAAAAAGAATTGATGAATTTTGTAACTATCCGCTCATTTCAAAATAATTTTTCAGCGCATCTTATGCTCACCAAACTGCGAAGCGCGGGAATAGAATGCTTTTTGAAAGACGAATTTACAGTTACTGTAGATCCGATTTTATCAAATGCAGTTGGAGGCATCAAATTAATAGTGAGAAAAGAAAATGAAGAAGAGGTGAAGAAATTGCTCTATGATTTTGACGAAGCCTACAGGCAAGCTGCCGTTTGCCCGCGTTGCGGAAGTAAATCAATAGAATTGGTTCCCAAACAAACAACCGCAAATATTGTAACGGCAATACTTACGTGGCTTTTTGGTAGCTATGCCATCTCGGCAAAAAATGTTTATCAATGTTCATCCTGCAAATATGAAAGTGAATATTTACCAGAAACCTTTCATTCAGAAATTAACGAGTTTGAAGAAGGAAGCCTAAATTAAAAAAGACTGATGAAAACAATTGCGTTTATCCCAGCCCGTTATGCAGCTACACGTTTTCCTGGAAAACTAATGCAAAAGTTGGGCGAAAAAACGATTATTCGCCATACTTATGAAAATACTCTTGCTACTTTGCTTTTTGATGAAGTAATTGTGGTTACTGACAGCGAAATCATTTTTAATGAAATTATTCAAAATGGCGGATATGCTATTATGAGCAAAGAGCAGCATGAAAGCGGAAGCGACCGCATAGCTGAAGCTGTTGCTGATATTGATGTTGACATTGTTGTAAATGTCCAGGGAGATGAACCTTTTGTAAAGAAAGAAATTCTTCAAGTTTTATTAAATTCATTTACGAATGATAAGGGAGAAAAAATAAATGTTGCCTCACTTATGTACCCTATAGTAAACGAAGAAATAATTCAAAATCCTAATCAGGTAAAAGTAGTTGTGGATAAAAATAGTGACGCCCTTTTTTTTTCAAGAAGTGTAATTCCATTTCACCGTGATAAAAATATTACAACAAACTACTACAAGCATATCGGCATTTATGCTTTCCGAAAAAGAGCATTAATGGATTTTACAAACTGGCAACCAACGCCTCTGGAAGAAAATGAAAAACTGGAGCAGCTTCGTTATCTTGAAAATGGCGTAAAAATAAGAATGGTTATTACCACTGAAACCCCAATATCTATTGATACTCCGGAAGACCTTGAAGAAGCAAAAAAATTATTGTATCTTTTTTAGGAAGGTTCAATTTATCTTTATTCCTCTTATCTAATTCTTAAAAATATAAAAATGTTTGTTAACCGGACTAGTGTTTTATTGCTGATAGCTTCGCTTTTTATTTTAATTTCCTGTAGCCAACAGGACAAAATGGAAATAGAAAAATCTGCCTCTGCATTTGATATTAAACAAGGAGAAGCCTCCATTACACAGTCCAATCAAAATTTTATAAAAGCATATAAAGCCATTGATACCTCTCAAATTGCACAGGCTTTTACCACAAACGCAAAAGTGATGGTAGCCAACCAGTTGCCAATAGACGGGCGAAATAATATAGCACAATATTTTGCGGGTTTAATGAAAGGCGGAGTAAAAGAAGTAAAATTAAATACTTCAAAAATATCAGGAGACAGTACCATCCTTGTGGAAGAAGGTTCTTATCAATTATTAAATAAAAAAGGCATCCAAACAGATAAAGGACAATACATCGCACTTTGGCAGCAGCAAGCCGGCAACTGGAAAATTTACCGGGATATGCTAACAAGCAGTATCCCAAAATCTGTAATAAAAATTTCAGACTCAACAATGATCAAACCTTAGGATGGTTTGCTATTTTTTAAAACTTTAAACCGGCAATATGAGAACTGATAGGTATTTATCGTTCATAAAACCTCTTGAAAAAATTATAACTAAAAAGGTTTTACAAGTTAACCCTACTGTTGCCCCATTACGAATAGAGCCAACTAAATCAATTATTTCTGTTTATGAATATGATGGTACAACTGTCGAGAACCATCATCTTTCTTCTGTTGAAGAAACATTTAATTATCTGAATAGTTCAAAAAATATTTGGATCAACCTGGATGGTTTAAAGAAAGATGATATTGATAGGATTTGTAGCCATTTTGGAATTCATCCACTCATTGCTGAAGATATTTTAAGCTTAGGCCAACGCCCTAAAATGGATGAATTGAATCATCTGATTTATTGTTTATTAAATATGCTCTATTTTAATAAAGAAACCGGCGCTGTTGAAAATGAGCAAATCAGTATTGTGCTCGGTTCTCATTTTGTTTTAAGTTTCCAGGAAGATGCCTCGAGAGATGTATTTGATCTTTTAAGGCAAAAAATAAGTGTTGCAGGTAGTAAGGTGAGAGAAAGCAAACCGGATTATTTATTTTATACTCTCATTGACCTTATTGTTGATAATTATTTTTTGGTAATGGAAAATATGGGCGAAAAAATTGGAGACCTTGAAGAAGATATCACTCATAGGGCAGATACAAAAACGCTGGCAAGAATAAACCTGATACGCAAAGAAATGATCTTTTTAAAAAGAAATATTTCACCTGTTCGTGAAATGGTTAATGGTATCCTGCGGAGTGAAACAGATCTTATAGAAGAAAAAACGGAAAAATATTTTAAAGATATTTATGACCACATTGTACAGGCCAATGAACTTGCAGAAAATTATCGTGATATGATGATCAACCTGCAAGACTTGTATTTAAGCAATGTAAATTTAAAGATGAATGAAGTAATGAAAGTAATGGCAGTTGTTACCTGCTTATTGGCGCCGGCAACGGTTATTGGAGGAATTTTCGGAATGAATTTTATACGGATCCCTTGGTTGCATAATCCTGACGGTTTTTTTATTGCAGTAGGTTTGATGCTTATTATTCCTATTTGGATGATTTGGATATTCAAAAAAAGAGGATGGTTTTGAAAAGAATTATCGCTGGGCGGTTGAATCTGATTTAATAAAATATTCTACCTGTTTTAAAGCTTCCAAATTATTTTGCCTGCCCATTGAGGCACTAACTTCTTTTTTTTCACTTGCAGTAAGATGAAAATTAAGAGGCGCTTCGCCCTCTGGATTTTTAGGAATGTACATAAATGATACCCTGTGGAGTTTATTTCCAAAAGTATTTTTTAAAAAGGAGAGCTCGTCTTCCTGGAAATAGTCTTGCAACGTAAACCAATTTGTTTGTATCATGGTAAACGGGTTGGTAATAATATCAGAAATGCCACCGGTTTTGTAACCATTGCTCCAACTCCCTTTTATCCTTGAACGCACCTGTATTATAAGGATTCCGCGGGTGTTTTCTTTTATCCAATCTTTAAAAACATTTAAAAACCGAAATGTAAGCTCTGCTCCTGAATTATCGCGCAATCCTGCATCCATTACATCAATAATCGGGTTGGAAGGCAGCCACACGGCTGGCAAAACATAAGGATAGGTTGCATTCATCCTCAAAGCTGTAAGCATTCTTAAATCCATTGGCCCCATCTTATTAAAAAGGGCGGAGAAGTCGATTGCATCGGGCCCTGTTATTTTTGTAGAACTATCCCTGTATTCAGGTTGCATCATAAAACTCAATGGCTGCGTGCATATCATCATTTTTTTAAAATCCCTTGTTACAGTTGAACTTAAAATCATCAAAGGGATTTGAGCCAGTTTTTCTGCATTTGTATAAAAACCTACTGGTTTGTCTAAAACATATTTTGTATTGAAATTTAATTCTTCTTCAAAAGCATAACCCCTGTCCTTTACATAACGGTAATGGTCATACGTAAACTTTTGAGACGGCGAAATCAGGTCACGGGTAATTAAGGATGAAAAAACTGGATTAAGAAGGTCTTTTGAAATGTTGTTTATATATTGCTTGCTTTGAAGGTTTATTCTTGCACCATTTCTCTTCAATCGATAAAGTTCCCTAAAGTAAGTAGCAGAAAGCATTCCTCCGGAAGCGCCGGTGATAAGCATAGTTTTATTCATAATACCCCCATCTGCCAGGCTGTCTAATTTCTGTAAAACATTCATTGAAAAATCGGCACTTCTTAAACCTCCGCCACTGAAATTAAAAAAGATCATCAAAGGTTTTTCTTCATGTTGATTTTCTTTCCAATGATTTAGAATGGAAATCATATTGGTTTTATCCGAATCGATCTTTGCTTGTGTATTTAATGCTTCCAAGCTTTTTAGAGAATATTCCGGCCGGTTAGGATTTGAATAATTAAGGCCATAAGCCTTATTCCTTGGGTCAATTACATCGTATTTATAAAGAATATTTAAAGTTAGATAAAGAAGAATAATAAATAATAAACTCCAGCTTCTTAAAAAGTATGAAAGCGCCCCCATTACAGAAGTAAGGATGGCAAAAAATAAAAGAATACTTGCAGCCGCTGGTATCTGAAAATATTTATTATCAAGAAAAAATGCAATAAACAACATAAAAATAAAAGCCATGAAAACAGAAAGTATCGCTGTAAAATGATGCCTCTTAAAAATGGTATCTAATAAAAATTGGCTATAATGCCGAACAGAACGTACTTTTTTAACCTGGAACCTTGTGCTCAGGTAATTTTTAACAGGTAGCCCAAAATCATCAATCAGTATTTTTTCTTCCTCGGTTTCAGGGATTTTATTTTCATCTATATTTTGAAGATCCGCCGGTAACGTTCTGATAATCCTTCTGTCAGCATTAAAAAAATAAAGAAATGAAATTAAAATAAGAAGTGAAAAACCGCCTGCAAAACCAGCTACCACAAAAAGGAATTGCGTTAACGGAATCAATTCTTTTACCCTGTCAAAATACAATGCTTGCAGGAAGTATAAAATCAAAAAAGAGATTGGAATGATCGCATTATTGACACAATATTTTAAAAAAGGATTGGTGCTGGTAGCGAGAAAGCGAAAGCGCCCGCTGTGCAAAATAAAAGTGGTAATATTCCAGCTCATTATAAAAACACCACCCGCAATCCCTGTGATAGCAGCTCCTGCAGCATTTACATTTCCTAAATATTCCGGGGCAAGAAATAAAGTGTTGGCTCCAAAAGATAGCATGAAACCACCTGAAATAGTAAGAAATAAAATCAGCCACAAGATTAATAGCACTTGTGATTTCCTTAAATGAAGCAGCAATAATTGAACAGGAAAAGAATAATAAAAATTATGAAAAAATACTTTCATTTTGAATAATTCAACTGCTTATTAAAAATACTTTATTCTGAACAACTGAAGGCCTGACAACATAAAGCATAAATATGATTGACATTAAAAACATAATGGCTACAAACTGATGAGCAACGCCCAGGTACACCAGATTATTGCCATAAGGTGAAAGAACTACTGTTGTAATGCCAAGAATGACCTGCAATAAAACGAGAAATAAGGGAAGAAATTTGATTTTTGAGAACAAAGCGCTGCCAATTACTTTTCTCGCCTTTACCGTCCAGATTATTACAAGTGCTAAAATCGTATAAGCAAAGCCACGATGAATAAATTGAACCATAATTTTATTGTCAATAAAATTTTTCCATCCGGGAGAAAGCTGATTCATAGAAGCGGGAAACCATTCCCCGTTAATTGTGGGCCATGTAGGCGCTGCGGTAGCAGCGTGAAGCCCGGCCATAAAAGCTCCATAAATTAATTGAAAAAAAAGAACACAAATAATGATCCATGTGATATTGCTTAATGGACTATTGTAAGTTTTCATTTTTGAAGGGACAGAAATGCTTAATGCAAACCAAAAAGTATAAGCTAATAAAACCAACCCCGCCATAAAATGGGTGGCCAGTTTTATATGATCGACAAAAAGCCTGTCAGGTACTAATCCGCTCGCTACCATTATCCAGCCTATTGCGCCCTGTATCATTCCTAATAAAAACAAAATGATAAATGGAATAATCATATCCTTTTTAAATTGCTTTTTTATCAGGAAATAAAAAAAACCAATCAGAAAAACGATACCCGTTAACCTTGCCCAATTCCGGTGAAACCATTCCCAGAAAAAAATTGATTTAAAATTACTTAAAGAAAAATCTGCATGAATGTGTTTGAACTGGTCCGTCCCTTTATATTTCGCAAATTCCGACATCCACTCTGCATGATTTAGCGGAGGTAAAGCGCCGGTTATCGGATTCCATTCAGTAATGCTCAAGCCTGATACAGTAAGCCTTGTAATGCCACCTAATACAATTTGAACCACCAGCATAAAAACACCCAGGTAAAGCCATTTAGCAATATTTTTGTTCGGATTTTTCAATAAAATTTCAGCCATGATTATTTTCGGTTTTTCATTTTAATAGTAAATTCCTTTACCAATAAATTATTCAAAGGTAACTTCAAATAGCAAACTTTATTTTCAGATTATTTTTAAAATGAATGTTGAAAACTTAATGGTTCCTGAATAAAATGTGATCATTACTTTTGGAAAAAAAGTTCAATTGCTATTACCTTTTTTTCATAATAAATTTATTGAAGCTGGCCTGGACGAAGTGGGCCGGGGATGCTTTGCGGGCCCCGTTTTTGCCGCTGCGGTAATACTTCCGAAAAGTTTTTACCACCCATTATTGAACGATTCTAAACAACTCACCAAAGAAGAAAGGAACCTTCTCAGGCCTGTTATTGAAAAAGAATGCTATTCGTTTGCCGTTGCAAGTGTTTCTAATGTAGAAATTGACAGAATTAATATTTTGCAGGCTTCTTTTAAAGCAATGCACCTTGCCTTAAATAAACTTAAAACGGCTCCTGAACTTTTATTAGTTGATGGAAACCGGTTTAAATGTTACAAGAAAATTCCGCATCAATGTATTATAAAAGGCGATGGAATGTATGCTTCTATTGCCGCAGCCAGCGTATTGGCCAAAACCTACCGTGATGATTATATGGAAACGCTTCACGGGAAATATCAAATGTATTATTGGAATAAAAATAAAGGCTATGGTACCCGCGAACACCGTTCAGCTATTGAGATTCACGGATTATGCCGTTACCACCGAAAAAGTTTTAATATCTGGCCAGCCTTTACTAATCAAACGGAATTAATAATGGAAGAGTAAAATAGAAATCAGCCTTTTTTGTTCGTTTACTGCCTTTAGTTTTCAATCCTTATGATTATTTAAAATACAAAATAAGAATTCATCTTTTTTGTCCGTTTACTGGAAAATAAAAAAAGATCAGGCATTCCATTCTCCCAAACCTTCACGAATAACCACCCAGTTATCTGTAGTACAATCAATAACCGTTGACGGAATAATTCCTCCCGGCCCGCCGTCAATTACCAAATCAACCTGGTTGCTAAAAGTTTCGAAAATCATTTCCGGATCGGTAAATTCTTCTACCATTTCGCCCGGAAGGGAAGCGCTTAAAATAGGATTGCCTAATTCTTCAAGAATATTTTGGCATATCACATTATTGGGTACACGCAATCCGATTGTTTCCTTTTTGCTTTTCAGAATTTTGGGAACTTGCTTGCTCGCCGGTAAAATAAAGGTGTACGGCCCGGGAAGGCAGAGTTTAAGCGTTCTGTAAAGAGGCGTGTCAATACTTTTTGTATAATCGCTCAAATGGCTGAGATCGCGGCAGATAAAGGAAAGCTGCGATTTTTTAGGGTCAATATTTTTTATTCTGCAAATTCTTTCTACTGCTTTTGGATGATGGATATCACAACCTAATCCGTAGATAGTATCAGTTGGATAAATAATAACGCCTCCATCTTTTAAGCATTCAGCTACCTGTTTTATCAGCCTCAATTGTGGATTTACAGGATGGATTTGTAAAAGCATTATTTTAAAAATTAAAAACAAAGATAATTTTATTTATTTTCAGCTTTACTTATTCAGCAACTGTTATCAATTAACAAATTAACTATTTAGCCAATCAACTATTATCTTTTACATTTGCAGCGATTAAAAAAAAGTTATATTTCTTATGGCAATAATTACTCTTGGTTCGATGGCTTTTGATGCGATTGAAACCCCCTTTGGAAAAACTGATAAAATTGTGGGCGGGTCTGGCACTTATGTAGCTTATGCTGCGAGTCATTTAACCACTCCCATTCAGCAAATTTCTATTGTAGGATATGATTTTCCGGAAGAAGAAATGAATGAATTAAAAAAACGCGGCGTTAACCTTTCCGGCGTAGAAGTAGTGCCCGACCAGAAATCTTTTTTCTGGAGTGGTAAATACCACCTGGACATGAATACGCGCGATACATTAGTAACTGATTTAAACGTACTAGCTAATTTCAACCCAAAAGTTCCGGAAGAATACCAGGGTGCAGAATATTTAATGCTGGGCAACCTGGCGCCGAGCTTGCAATTGAGCGTTATTGAACAATTGCGTACAAGGCCGGAACTTATCGTATTGGATACTATGAATTTCTGGATGGAAATTGCAATGGAAGATTTAAAAAAAGTTTTAAAAAAGGTAGATGTTTTGTTGATAAATGACAGTGAAGCGCGGCAATTGAGCGGGGAGTATTCTTTAGCGAAATGCGCCAAAAAAATCCTTCAAATGGGCCCGGAATTTTTAATTATTAAGAAAGGAGAACACGGTGCTTTATTATTCCGGGAGGGCCAGGTTTTCTTTGCTCCGGCTTTGCCTCTCGAAGATGTATTTGATCCTACCGGCGCCGGAGATGCTTTTGCTGGCGGATTTATAGGCCACATTGGCCATACAAAAGATATCAGTTTTGAAAACATGAAAACCGCAATCATTGTTGGTTCTGCAATGGCAAGTTTTTGTGTTGAAGCTTTTGGCCCGCAACGTTTAAAAGAGATTTCAAGAAAAGACCTTGATGCACGGCTTGAAAAATTTGTGCAGTTAGTAAATTTTGATATTTCCCTTGCCTGATCATTTTAAAAATTGAACTTATCAAAAATCCGAAATCCCAATGCTTGAAATAATTGCTCTTATTTTTCTTACAAAAGAAATTGGCAAAATTGCAGTCAGAAAGGGATTAAAGCCCATAACCTGGAAAATCTACCTGGTTATCGGATGGCTGTTTTCAGAAACAGTTGGTTTTGTATTTGGGATTATGATTTTCGGTATGGATAATCTTGTATCTATATTGCTTATTGGAATTACATTTGCCATCTCCTGCTATTATATTATGAAAGCACAATTAAACAGATTACCCGATCAAAGCTTTGATGACGATATTAATAATATCGGGCATTCTTAATCGTCCTTCTAACTTCATTTAAATTTGGTTTCTTTTTCATTATTAAATAAAATGAAAAAGGTAATTTTTTAATTAAAATTATTTTTTATGTCAGAATCAATAAAAGAATTTAATGACTATCGCGAAAAAATGAATGAAGTTATTTTAAGCAAAAATAATCTGGTAATGAAACGCCTCTGGAACCTTGATACCAACACTTATGAGGAAGGTGCGCTTAATAAAAAAACCAAAGAGATGTTGGGATTAGTTGCCAGCATGGTTTTGCGCTGCGATGATTGTATTAAATACCATTTGGGTAAATCAAAAGAAATGGGCGTAACTACCGAAGAAATGTATGAAATTTTTGCAGTAGCCAATATCGTAGGGGGAACCATAGTTATTCCTCATACAAGGAGGGCAGCAGAATATTGGGAAGAATTGCAGAAGTAAATTTTTATTTGAATAAAGAACAATTTTTATGGAATTAATTTTCTTTAATTTTAAACAAAAAAATAGTTGTTCACGTGCAGTTTTTAAATAATATTTTTCTTTCTAATGACAAACGTAATTTCCGGAAACAACTTCGGAATGTACTTGGGGTTACTCCTCAAAAGCTAGATTTATATATCACCGCTTTAAGCCATCGCTCGGTAAGGGAAGGCTCAGATGAAAATAATGAACGCCTTGAATTTTTGGGCGATGCCATCATCAGTACTATTGTAGCCCATTATCTATTTATGCGTTACCCTTACAAAGACGAAGGTTTTTTGACAGAGATGAGAAGTAAAATGGTAAACCGGAATCAATTAAATGATATCGCTGTAAAAATAGGCTTGAAGAAAATTACACTTTATAATCATTTTGACCATTCTTTAAAAATATCCCAGATTTTTGGAAATACTTTAGAAGCCCTTGCGGGGGCAGTTTATTTGGACAAAGGATATGATCAAACTAAAAAATGGGTGATTGAAAGAATAATAGCGCCCCATTTATTTATGCAGGATTTAGAAACCCTGGATATCAATCAAAAAAATAAATTATACGGCTGGGCCAATAAAAATGGAAAAGTTTTGGAATTTGAAACGCTGGATGAAAGCCTTGAAAACGGGCGAAGATTGTTTACAATAGGAGCTATGGTAGATGGTGTTTTGGTAGCGGAAGCAAAAGCATTTAATAAAAAAGATGCCAGCCAGATAGCGGCTCAAATTGCCATAGAAAAATTAAACTTATCATGAAATTTGGAATTATCGGAAGCGGAAGCTGGGGTACAGCAATCGCGAAAATATTAACGGATAATAAAAATCAAATTAATTGGTGGGTAAGGAGCGATTCTAATATTAATAGCTTTAAAAAGCGCCGTCATAATCCGCATTATTTAAGCAATACTTTGTTTGATACAGGCCTTATCAATTTTTCAAGCAGCGTAGAAGAAGTCATTCAAAAAAGCGATGCGATTGTAATTGTAATTCCATCCGCCTTTGTGGCAAATGCTTTGAATGATTTACCACCAACTATTTTTAAAGAAAAAAAAATCATATCTGCAGTAAAAGGAATTTTGCCCGATAAAAATATTTTATTGAATGAATATCTAAAAAATCAATTTGGATTTCAATTGAAAGATTATTTTACAGTATTGGGCCCTTGCCATGCGGAAGAAGTTGCTTCTGAGAAATTATCGTATCTAACATTTACCGGCGTAGATGAAAAAATGACAAAAGAAATTTCCGGGTTTTTTAAAACGCCTTATTTAAACCCTATTTGCAACTCGGATATTTATGGAGTACAATACGCGGCGGTTCTCAAAAATATTTACGCAATCGGCGCAGGCATTGCTCATGGTCTTGAATATGGCGATAATTTTTTGAGTGTCCTTATTGCAAACAGCGCGGATGAAATGGCCGGATTTTTAAGAAAAGCAGGAATTGAAAATGTAGAAGTTGGTTCTATAGAACACCATGCGATGGATAAAAATCAAAAACCAAAAACAAATTATGCTGCGTCAGTTTACCTCGGTGATTTGCTGGTAACTTGTTATTCTTTATATAGCCGAAACCGTACTTTTGGTAACATGATTGGCAAAGGTTATTCTGTAAAATCTGCACATCTGGAAATGAGTATGGTGGCTGAAGGTTACAACGCCAGTAAATGCATGTACCTCATCAATAATAAAGTAAAAGCAGAAATGCCGATTGCTGAGACAATTTATAGAATTTTGTGGAATGAACTCCCGGCAGATGAAGGTTTTGAAAAAATAGAAAACGTGCTGGTTTAAAAGAATAAATTGAAAATAAAAATTAATAAAACAATTTGAAATCAGCCATTATAATATTCCTTTCCGTTTTGTTTTTTTTTTCATGCAAAAAAGATTCTTTCATTACAAGCCCTGATGCATCATTATATACCAGCGCTGATACTTTATCTTTTGATACTGTTTTTACCAATGTTGGTTCCATAACACAGGCTTTTAAAATTTTTAATAACAATAATCAGAAACTCAGGATTTCCAGCATAAAGCTTTCCAGAGGCTCCGCTTCTCCCTTTAAAATAAATGTTGATGGAACTGCAGCGCCGGAAGTTGACGATGTAGAAATAAACAGTAATGATAGTATTTATGTTTTTGTTCAGGTAAATGTAAATCCGTCTTCGTCTACGCTTCCTTTCATTCTGAGCGATAGCATTCAGATAAATTATAACGACAATAAGAAATTTGTCCAGCTACAGGCTTATGGGCAAAATGCGATTTTTTTGAAAAATCAAATAGTTAAAGGAAATACAACCTGGAATAAAACTTTGCCTTATGTAATTTTAGGCGGAATCCTGGTGGACACGGGCGCAACCTTAAATATTCAGGCAGGGGCAAAAATATATTTACATGCTGATGCTCCGTTTCTTGTAGATGGAACTTTAATTACAAACGGAACAAAGGACGAACCTGTAATTTTTACAGGCGACAGGTTGGATGAAGATTATTCAGGTTTGCCCGCAAGCTGGCCGGGAATTTATTTTCGTAATACGAGTGAAAATAATTCTATGATACATACGGTTATTAAAAATGCTTACCAGGGAATTATTGCACAAGCACTTTCTACCACAGCCAAGCCTAAACTTACTTTATTGCGCAGTATTATTGATAATATTTATGACGCAGGAATCACCGGAATCAACACAAATATTTACGCGGATAATTGCCTTATCAGTAATTGCGGAAATAATATCAACCTGGAATTTGGGGGCGATTACCGCTTTATAAATTGTACGGTTGCTTCCTATGGAACCATCTACATTGACCACAAAGCGCCTGTTTTAAATATTTATAATTATTTACCTGATGTGGGCACCAACCCGACTGCTGCGCTCAATGCCTTTTTTCAAAATTGTATTTTTTGGGGAGACGGAGGTATAGTTGATGATGAAATAGCAATTGACAAACAAGGTTCTTCCTCATTTTCTGCAACATTCGACCATGTGCTATATAAAGCGCTAGATGAAATATCAAATGCTACTTTTATTTCTTCCATAAAAAATGAAACTCCGATGTTTGACAGCGTCAATATTTCAAAAAATATTTTTGATTTTCATTTTAATAATAATCCTGCTTCGCCTGCTGTTGATGCGGGAGTTGTTACTCCTTTTCTTTATGATTTGGATGATAAACTGCGAGATTCAAAACCTGATATCGGCTGCTATGAAAGATGATATTTTTATCAGAACAAAAATTGCACTTATTTGTTCGTTTACTGCTCGCCGGAGTTTTTCAAAAATTATAATCATCCACAATCATATCAGCAATAGAAAGTTCTTCTTTTGTTTGCGTGGTGGCTATCGCAATCACTTTCATTCCCGCCGCTTTTGCTGAATTGATTCCTACAACTGCATCTTCAAAAACCAAACAATTTATTGGAGGAATATTCAACAGCGAAGCAACTTTTAAATAGATTTCCGGGTGTGGTTTTCCATGTGTAATGTGAGAAGAATTCACAACTTCTTTAAAATACTTTTTGATGGGAATATTGTCAAACATAAAATCAATATTCGGCTGAATGCCTGACGTGGCGATTGCCATCGGAATTTTTTTTGTGTATAATATTTTAAGAAAATCAATTAAGCCGGAAACAGGTTTGATATAAGGTTTATAAATTTCGCGGTACAATTCTTCCTTTTCCAACGTGTATTTTGTAGATTCTTCTTCACTCATTTTTCTTCCATAAATATATTCGACAGCGTCTTTATTCGTCCGTCCATTTAAATGGGCATTAAATTCTTCTTCAGAAATCAATTTCCCCATCTTCTTTAAATACGCTTCCCAGGTTTTACGATGAAATGAATTATTGTCTAATAAGGTTCCATCAAGATCGAAAATCACAGCTTTGGTGTCAAACTTTTTTAATATTTCATCAATTTTTTCCTGAAGTGTGGTTTCATTTACCGGCATAAATATTCAATATTTTATGAGCATGCAAAGTTCGCCTAAATGTGATTGAATCTTTACCAAAACATTTTTACCTGAATCGTTACCTTTATGAAAAATTAAAAAATGAAAAAAATATTATTTGCAGCCGTTCCTTTGTTATTATTATCGTTTATAATTCCAACTTCAACATCAAAAACTATGAAAGCAGAAAATATTTATCAATTCAAAGTGCCCGGTTTGCTTGGTGGCACCATTGATTTCTCACAATTTAAAGGCAAAAAAATCCTGGTTGTAAATACTGCTTCCAAATGCGGCAATACTCCTCAATACGATGACCTTGAAAAATTGTACAATGAATATAAAGGTAAACTGGTTATCGTAGGATTTCCTGCGAATAATTTTGGAGCACAGGAACCAGGCAGCAACGGTGAAATCGCTGAATTTTGCAAAAAAAATTATGGTGTTACTTTTCCAATGGCAGCAAAGGTTTCAGTAAAAGGTGATGATATGGCGCCAATTTATAAATTTATGGTTGCCGATGCCGAAAAAGATGGATTTGCCGATCCTATAAAATGGAATTTCACCAAATTTTTATTTGACGAAAATGGAAAACTTCTTACCGTTTTTTTCAACCACGACCGATTAATTCCAGATAATCCGGATGCAAAAGGAAAAGCGGCTTATGAAAAATTAATGGGTTACCTGAAATAATTTTAGAATAATATTTAAAGGCCGGCTAATTGCTACAATGATAATTTTCAAAGGCCTTAGTAGAAAAAAGTTTCAATAATAGTTCAATCTTATTACCTTATTTTCAAGTTCTGCAATGCAGAAATAATAAGGTAATAAGGTTTTGTAAGATAGAAATAAAATTTTTCTACTAAGGTTTAAACAAAATAGTGTTCAAAGAGTATGAATACAATGTTCTATAAAAATTATTAGCTGACTTTTTTCTCACTTCCATAAAACTAAAAAAAGTTTTAATTTTCTTTCATGCAATTCAACCAGATAATAGCCCACGAACCGATAAAAAATAAATTAAAAGATTTGGTTCAAAAAAACCGCCTTTCTCACGCTCTATTGTTTTTGGGAAAGGAGGGAAGCGGTGCGCTGCCTTTGGCAATTGCTTTTGCCCAATATGTTTTGTGCGAAAAAGTAAATGGACAGCAAACCAACATAAAAGAAGGATTCTTATTTGGTGATGAAGATTTTCATCAGGAAACGCGAATTAATTTAGGCGATAGTTGTGGAGAATGTAGTTCTTGCGAAAAAGTTAGCCAGTTGATTCATCCTGACCTGCATTTTTCGTATCCTGCTTTAAAAAAAGACAGCCGGCACGACCGCGTTGTGAGTACTGATTATATCCAGGAATGGCGTGAATTCATCAAACAGTTTCCTTATAATAATGTAGCAGATTGGATTAATTTTTTAAAAGAAAACCCAAAATCTAAAATCGAAAACCCGGTTAACAAACAGGGAAATATTACTGTTTTTGAATGCGACGATATTATCCATAAATTAAGTTTAAAACCTTTTGAAAGCTCCTATAAAATTCTAATAATGTGGATGCCGGAATATTTGGGCAAAGAAGGGAATAAATTATTAAAGCTGATAGAAGAGCCGCCCGCAAATACACTTTTTATTTTTGTAGATGAAGATGAGGAATCCATCTTACCAACGATTTTATCAAGGACACAACTTATAAAAATTCCATCTTTTTCTAATTTGGAAGTAAAAGAAGAATTAATAAAAAGCTATCAAACAGATTTAGAAAAAGCCACGCAAATTGCCGCGATTTCAGAAGGTAATTTTCGCGAAGCCTTGCAGCTATTAGAAAATCCGGAAGAAGATATACAGGGCCAGATACGTGAATGGCTCAATGTGATAGTTAAAAACAATATCAATTCGCAATTAAAGTGGGTGGAAGAAATAAGCAAAATCGGAAGGGAAAAACAAAAATCATTTCTAAAATACTTTATTCATCTTTTGGAACAGGCAATAAGATGCGAATACCTTGATGAAGAAAACCTGGAAATGATTCCAGAAAAAGACAGGGATTTTTCGATAAGGTTGAATAAAATTTGTTCTCTCGAAGCGCAGGAAGCTATCATAAACGAACTTGAAAAAGCGATTTATTATGTAGAAAGGAATGCACATGCAAAAATGTTATTTCATGCACTAACCATTCGCTTTTTTCACATTATTAAAGATAATTCGCTAATTTTGGTTAATTGAGTGAATGATTTTTGCAGATGCTTTTAAAATTACTACAACAAAACAACGAATAAAGTTTACCCTGCTTCATAATTTTCTTAACCTTTATTATGGAGTCAATAAATAGTATTTTACTGTGATAAATTATCTTTTTTAGTTAAACTAAATGCTGTTTTGTAAATATTGTATTGCCTCTTGCTGAATCCTTCCGAGTTTTTTAATTTACTTTTTTAATTTATAATATGGGATGTACGTCTTGTGGAACCGGTAAACCTAATGGCTGTAAAAGTAATGGTGGCTGTAGTACTGGAGGTTGTAACCGTTTAAATGTGCATGATTGGTTGTCCAATCTACCAATAGATGATATAGAAAGCGCCTGCAAGGTTGTAGAAATTTCATTTAACCAGGGTAGCCGAAAAGATTTTTATCGTAATCATAGCTTAAACATTTATGAAAAGGGAGATATTGTTGCTGTGGAGGGAACAAGTGGGTTTGATGTGGGGACGATAAACCTCACCGGCGAATTGGTAAGGTTACAATTAAAAAAGAAACACGTTAAGGAACAGTCTCCTGATTTTAAAAAAATCCTCAGATTTGCGACTGATAATGATATTGCCAAATTGAATGAAACCAAATTACGTGAGCGCGAGGTTTTGATAAGAAGCAGGGCAATCGCCCGTCAATTGAATTTGGATTTAAAAATGTCTGAAGTTGAAATTCAGGCTGATTCAAGAAAAGCAACCTTTTTTTATATTGCGGATGATAGAGTAGATTTTCGCGAGTTGATTCGTTTGTATGCTAACGAGTTTAAAGTAAAAGTAGAAATGAAGCAGATTGGCGCGCGCCAGGAAGCCGGAAAAGTGGGTGGTATCGGAAGTTGCGGACGTGAACTATGTTGCAGTACGTGGCTTACCGACTTTAAAAGCGTAAATACAAATGCCGCACGTTACCAAAATCTCAGCATCAATCAAACCAAGCTAAGCGGTCAATGCGGAAGGCTTAAATGTTGCCTTAATTACGAATTAGATACTTATCTCGATGCCTTGCAATATTTTCCTGAAGACGCTGAGGTTATTGAAGTAGCCAAAGGGCGCGCTTTTTTGGTAAAAAAAGATATTTTTCGCAACCTGATGTGGTATTCAATGGCGGATACTACCAAACATTATCCACTTTCAATTGAAACTGTAAAAAAAATAAAAGAACAAAATAAACAAGGAATAAAACCAGCCGCTTTAGAAACCGTTGAAATCGTTAGTGATAAGCCTAAAGATGTAGAACCGGAATTTGTAGATGTGGTTGGCCAGATAACTTTAAAATCTTTAGATAGGGACGCAAGGAAAAAAAGGGAAGGTGGAAGAAATAACCGGCAAGGAAAATCACCTAACCGCCAAAACTCAAATAACAACCCTTCTCAAAAACAGCAACAAAATCCTTCCCAAAATCAGAAGAATAACAACAGCCGCCCCCCAAATAATAGAAATAAAGGAAATCAATCCCCTGAAAAAAATAATTAGGGAACGATCAAATTAATTATAGAAATAAGGAGAAACCAATATTATTTTTTTAATTATAAGTGCAGTAAACGGACAAATAAGATTGATTTTTATTTTCTCTTTACTGAATTGCCTTCCTGATTTTTATCAATTTTATAAGAAGGGCTTCCAATAAATCAAGCCTCAACATATTGGCACCATCACTTTTTGCAACCGCCGGATTGGGATGAGTTTCAATAAATAATCCATCAGCATTTACTGCAATTGCAGCCTTGGCAATCGTTTCAATCATTTCCGGGTTGCCTCCAGTTACGCCGCTACTTTGGTTTGGCTGTTGTAAACTATGTGTGCAATCCATAATCACAGGTACGCTGTGGCTTTTCATAATAGGAATATTTCTATAATCCACTACCAAATCATTGTATCCAAAAGTGTTTCCTCTATCCGTCAACATAACTTTATTATTTCCCGCTTTTTGAATTTTCCCCACCGCAAATTTCATGGACTCGCCATTTACAAACTGCCCTTTTTTGACGTTAACGATTTTTCCTGTTTGAGCTGCCGCAATTAGAAGATCTGTTTGACGGCATAGAAATGCGGGAATTTGTAAAACATCCACATATTTTGCGGCGATTGCAGCTTCTTCATGGGCGTGAATATCAGAAATAGTAGGAAGCGAAAAATGTTTTCCAACCCTGGCAATCATTTGTAAAGCCTCTTCATCGCCAAGGCCTGTAAATGAAGAAGCACTCGTGCGGTTTGCTTTTCTGTAAGAAGATTTAAAAATATATGGGATTCTCAATTTTTTACAAATGGTTGAAACCTTTTCTGCCACTTCAAAAATCAATTCTTCACTTTCTACAACACATGGGCCGGCGATAAGAAAAAAATTATTTTCATCATATTCCTGGTTGGCAAAAAGTTCTTTTAAAAAATCAATCATTTTATAGTGTTTAACTTCAAAGATATTTGTTTAAATTTTTTAATTCAAAGTGTTTTGCACAAGTAATTAAAATAAATCAACTTTACTATTATATAAAAAGCCTCCAGATTAATTAAATTATGTTACTTATTTATTTACCAAAAAATTCTTCGAGGTGCCAATATGTTTTTGATTTAATATTTAAGGATGAATTAGGAATTGGTTTTAAAACCACAACTGATGTAAATGAATTTGTAGAACATTCAGGTGAAAAAATAATTTATTCTTTGGAAAGGATTGCGAACGGGTTTTTTATAAAAGCTTCTCCATTTTTATTTGAAACTGAAATTAAAAAACAGGAAATAAAAGTTGCAGAACAAGGCACGGTTAAATTTTTATTTCAGAATGAACAAGATGATTTAGGGTTTGATATTTTTTCGTCAGTATTTTTCATGGTGAGCCGTTATGAAGAATACCTGAAATTTGAAGGAGATCAATTCGGAAGATTTAAAGCCTCTGATACTTTAGCTTTTCAAAATAACTTTTTGCAAAAGCCAATCGTAAATATTTGGATTGAAAATTTTAAAAAATTATTGCAAAATAAATTTCAGGGATTAAAATTTAAAACTCATTTATTTAATTCAATAGTTACTTATGATATTGACGTTGCCTTTAAATATAAAGGCAGAAGTATTGGAAGAACTTTAGGGTCTGGTTTAAAAGATATTCTAGGATTCAGGGCACAGAATTTTAAAGAGAGGATTCAAACTCTTCTTCAATCGAAGAAAGATCCATGGGATATTTACGAAGATTTACAAAAGAGTATTTCCAGGAATAATTTATCAACTATTTTCTTTTTTCTGCTGGCTGATAAATCAGAACACGACAGAAATCTGAATTATCAAAATCCTTTGATGAATAGATTGGTAAACCAAATTGACTCTTTTAGTGAAATAGGTATTCATCCTTCTTTTCATACATCAGCATTTCCCGAAAAAATTTTAATTGAGAAGGAAAGGCTTGAAAATATTTCTTCCCAAAAAATATTTAAAAGCCGGCAGCATTATTTAAAGTTTAATTTGCCGGATACTTTTAATGCTCTTTTATCCTCCGGGATTTCAGAAGAGTATTCCATGGGCTTTCCCGAAATGCCCGGCTTTAGGGCTGGAACTTGTAAGCCTTTTTATTTCTATGATTTAAAAAATGAGCAGGTTACTTCATTAAAAATATTTCCTGTAACATGTATGGATGCTACTTTTATTTATTACGTAGGAAAATCACCGGAAAAATCTTTGGTAGAAATCCTCAATCTTTTAAAGGAAGTTAAAAATGTAAACGGCACTTTTATTCCTATTTTTCATAACGATATTTTGGGGGGAAATTCAAAATGGAAATCAGTGCATGATCAATTGATTCGCCAAATAAAATCTTTTTCAAAAAAGGCTTAAATTTATAAATAGGATATGCGAATAATCTTTACCGTTACAAATGATTTGAATTTTGACCAACGGATGATACGCATTTGCACTACGCTTTCCGAAGCGGGGTTCCAGATAAAATTGGTGGGCGTAAAATTTGGCAACGCTTTTCCTTTGCAGGAAAAAAAATATTCACAAAAAAGAATACGGTCATTTTTTTCAAAAGGCTTCGGATTTTATTTCGAATACAATTTGAAGCTTTTCTTTTTTCTTTTATTTCAGAAAGCTGATATTTTTTGCTGTATTGATTTGGATACTATGTTGCCGGTTTATTTTACTTCTGTTTTAAGAAATAAAACCCGGGTTTATGATGCGCATGAATATTTTTCACAACAAAAAGAAATTGTCACCCGTTCTAAAATTTACCGGTTTTGGTATTTTCTTGAAAAGAAATTTGTTCCAAAATTCACGAAGGGGTATACAGTAAGCGAGGGCATTGCGCATGAATTTAAACTGAATTATAATGTTGATTATGGTGTAATCAGAAACCTTCCATGGCTTACATCTATCAGGGAAGTTCAGCCACAAGAAAAATATATTTTGTACCGCGGGAGCGTAAACGAAGGGCGTGGATTTGAGTACTTAATTCCGGCAATGAAAAATATTAATGCGCATTTAATTATTTGTGGCAATGGTAATTTTTTATCCAAGGCAAAATTATTGGTTGACGAAAATCATTTGGGTAATAGAATCGAATTTAAAGGAAAACTTTTACCCGGAGAACTTAATGAAATTACTATCCAGGCTTACATCGGCATTAATCTTGTTGAGAATTCAGGAAAAAATCAATTTTTATCTTTGGCAAATAAATTCTTTGATTATATTCAAAATGAAATTCCCCAGGTGACGATGAATTTCCCTGAGTATAAAAAAGTAAATAATGAATTTGAAATAGCTTTATTGTTAGATGATTTGTCAGTAGATTCAATTTCGAAATCTTTAAATCTTTTATTTGAAAATGAAGAATTGTATTCACGTTTGAAAAAGAATTGTTCAAAAGCACGCGAGGTTTTTAACTGGCAAAATGAGGAGAAAAAGGTGCTTAATTTTTATGATCAATTCCGGCAGTGATTACAGTAAACGAACAAATAACAGGGAATTTTATTTTATCAATAAACTTATAAGACATCAATTCTTCGCATCTACATATTGTGTGCCTTGACGTACCTTATCCACCTGATTATGGAGGTGTTTTTGACCTTTTCTACAAGATAAAAACGTTGTCTGAAATGGGAATTAAAATCCATTTGCATTGTTTTGAATATGGGCGTGGCCAACAACCGGAATTGAATCAATATTGTGAAGAAGTTTTTTATTATGAAAGAAAAAAACTTTTACAAACAACCCAATTGCGTTTACCCTACATCGTTAGTTCAAGGATAAATCCTTTATTGATAAAGAATTTGCTTAAAGATGAATATCCTGTGTTGCTTGAAGGAATACACTGTACCTATTATTTATATAACGGGAAATTAAAAGATAGGAAAATTTTGGTGCGGCTGCATAATGTGGAACATGAATATTATAGCCAATTGGCAAAATCGACGGATAATATTTTTAAGAAAACTTATTATAGATTAGAAAGCCGGCTATTAAAAAAATATGAAAAAGCCATTGCTGGAAAGACAAAACTGTTAGCGGTAAATGAAAAAGATAAACATACTTATGAAAAAATGTTTTTAGCAAAAGATATTGAATTCCTGCCGGTTTTTTTGCCTTTCAAAGAAGTAAAATCTGAAAATGGAAAAGGAAAATTTTGTTTGTACCATGGAAATTTGGCAGTTCCTGAAAACGAAAAAGCTGTACTATGGCTTTTGAAAAATGTGTTTTCTCAAAGTCAAATCCGGCTTATCATCGCCGGAAAAAATCCGACTGCTTTCCTAAAAAGTAAAATTTTAGAAAATATAAATATTGAATTAAAAGAAAATCCATCTCAACAGGAAATGGAAATTTTAATAAAAAATGCACACATTCATTTATTGCCTTCTTTTAATTCAACAGGGATAAAAATTAAGCTACTAAACGCATTGTTTAATGGAAGATTTGTAATTACAAACCGGGCTTCATTAGAAGGAACAGGGCTTGAGAGCCTTTGTGAAATTGCAGAAGAGGGAAATGATTATTTTAAAAAGATAAATGAATTATTTGCGCTTTCATTTACCCAAGAGCAAATTATAGAAAGAAAGAAAATCCTTGAAAGAATGTATGATAATGAAAAAAATGCGCAGCAACTTATGAAGTGGCTATAGAGGCGTGGTCAATCACTTTTCCCCGCTCAGTTTTAATCGTCCTTGCCGGAAATTTATTGATAACCGGATAATCATGTGTTGCCATTATGATTGCGGTTCCATAATCTTTGCAAATGCTGAAAAGCAATCGCATGATCTCATCAGAAGTTTCTGGATCCAGGTTTCCGGTAGGTTCATCAGCCAATAATAATTTGGGGGAATTTAATAGCGCGCGTGCTACATCAATCCTTTGCTGTTCGCCACCGCTTAGTTCAAACGGCATTTTAAATCCTTTGGTTTTTAAACCTACTTTTTCCAAAACATCAGCAATTTTTTCGTCCATTAATTTTTCATCTTTCCAACCAGTGGCTTTCATTACAAACTTGAGGTTCTCATTCACATTTCTGTCGGTAAGTAATTGGAAATCCTGGAAAACAACGCCCAGGTTACGCCGCAGGTAAGGAATTTTTTTCCAATCAAGCTGGCTTAAATCAAATCCTACAACTGTTCCTTCACCTTCTTTAAAATCCAAATCTGCATATAAAGTTTTGAGGAAACTCGATTTTCCTGTTCCTGTTTTACCCACGAGGTAAACAAATTCTCCCCGGTTTACCGTAATATTTACATCAGAAAGGATCAACGAATCTCCCTGGTAAATACTCACACCCTTTAATTCAACAATAACTTCTGACATAATTATTCGGTTATATTTTTTAATCTCACAGCCGTAAAGTTAATTGTATAATTATATTTTCTATAAAACAATTATTATACAACTGTTAAAAAATTTAGAAAGGGCGCTTCTATTATTTGTCATCTTTTTTTTAAGCTTAATTCTAAAAAGATACAGTGAACCAACACCCGCCTGAATGACATAGTCGGGCAGGAATAACCGATATTCCTGTTTCCTTATTTTTTAGATTTATTTTACCATAACTAAGAAAATAGTTTGTAAACTAAAAAATTAGTTTATCTTTGGTTTTTGAAATTAAAAAAGAAAGAATGAAAACATTGACAAAAGCGGAAGAAGAAGTGATGCAGGTACTTTGGCGGTTAGGGAAATCTTTATTAAGAGAAATTACCAATGAAATGCCTGAGCCAAAACCTCATCAAAATACGGTAGCAACAGTTTTAAAAATTTTGGTTGAAAAGGAATTTGTAGGAATAGAAGTGGTTGGAAGGATGCATCAATATTATGCACTGGTAAATAAAGATATTTATTCTAAAGGAAGGGTAAAATCTTTGGTGAAAAGATATTATGAAGGCTCTTTCAGTAATATTGTTTCTTCCATGGTTAAAGAAAATAACCTGAGTATTGAAGAACTTGAATTGTTGCTAAAACAATTGAAAAAAGGAAAATAAGCCGTCAGTACCGCAGGCCGGACGGCGACTATAACTAACCGGTCTGGCCTTCGGTACCGGCCTAACAATTAAAAACATTTGTCATGATAACTCTTGGCTGGTATTTATTAAAAGTGATTATTTGCTCAGGCATTTTGTGCGGCTATTATTTTTTGACGTTGCGCAATAAAGTTTTTCATCGCTGGAACAGGTTCTATTTATTGGCCTCCATTGTCATTTCATTGTTAGTGCCCATAATGAAAATTAATATTTTTCAGCCTGATAATAGCGATGGCACTGTCGTTCACATGTTGCAAACCATTAGTTATGGAGACGAAGCCGTAATAGAATACAGCAGGAATAATAGTTTTCAGCTCACCACTCAAAATATTACTGAAGCGGCTTATTTACTGGTTTCTATGATTTTTTTATTCCTCTTCTTCCTTTCTTTATATAAAATAATCAGGCTGAAAAAAAGTAATCCTGAAACAAAAATTAAAGGAATAAGTTTTATCAATACCAATGCAAAAGGGACACCTTTTTCTTTTTTTCAATCTATATTTTGGAACAACGCCATTGACCTTCATTCCGCGCCGGGGCAACAAATTTTTAACCACGAAATAGCACACATAAAAGAAAAACATTCCTACGATAAAATGTTTATGAATGTGGTTTTAATATTTTTTTGGATCAATCCATTCTTCTGGCTGATGAAAAAAGAATTAAACATGATCCACGAATTTATTGCTGATAAAGAAGCGATGGAAGATAGTGATATCAATGCTTTTGCTGCGATGATTTTAAAAACTGTTTTTCCCACACAAAATTTTTCACTCACCAATAACTTTTTTTATTCACCTATAAAAAGGAGGTTACTCATGCTCACACAAAACAAAAACCCGAAAGTAAATTATATCAGCAGGCTACTGGTTTTGCCTTTGGCAGCGATTGTGTTTTTCGCTTTTACGCTTAAAATAAAAAATAAAAATGCCAATCTTTATGATGGGAAAACGATTACCGTCATCATTGACGCAGGACATGGGGGAGAAGACAAGGGAGCTCATTCTTCCAAAGGCATACAAGAAAAAGATATTACACTTTCTATAGCAAAAAAGATTGCTAAATTAAATTCTAATAAACACATAAATATTTTACTGTCAAGAGATAATGATCAAACTATTCCTGTCAAGGAAAGAGTTGTTTTTGCCAGGAACAACAAGGCAGATTTATTTATTTCAATACATGTGAATGGGGCAGTAAACGAACAATTAGATGGTTTTTCTGTTTTGGTGGTAAAAAATCACAACGAACAAGATCAATTACTTGGTTCTGCTTTGATTAATGAGTTAAAAAAATCATACAAAACTGAAGATAAAATTGGAGAAAGGGACCGTGGCGTGTGGGTTCTTGATCATAATGTTTGCCCGGCGGCGCTTGTAGAATGTGGTTATATGACTAATGTCAATGATGCAGCCTTTATAAGCAAAGATGCCAACCAGGAAAAAGTTGCCAAAGATGTGTTGGATGCTATTGAAGAATACTCTTCCTCAATAAATACCTCCAAAGAAGAATCAACTATTGCCCCAAATGTGATACTAAAAAACAAAAAAGATTCAATTCCTAAAAGTAAAAAGACAACTCAACTTAACCTTATATCTATAAATGGAATGCCTGAAAAAAATAAGAAGGAAGATACCAAGGTTGTAGTTATAAAGGATGATGGCTCTGTTTCCTCACCTTTAATAATGGTTATAAATGAGCAAGACTCTATTCCAGCAAATGCTTTATTAATTGCTAATGGAAAAGAAATTTCAAATAAAGAGATGAAAAATATTTCACCCAATAGTATTCAATCGATAAATGTTTTAAAAGGAGAAAGTGCTGTAAAGAAATATGGATCTAAAGGAAAAAATGGAGTGATTGAAATAACCACCAAAAAAATGGAATTGCTTCATCTCATCAGGGATTCTGTTCCTGATAAAGTTTTTACCAAAGTAGAAGTCGAAGCATCATTTCCTGGTGGCCCACAAGCATGGGTAAAATATATTTCAAAAGCAGTCCAGGATAGCATTGATAAACTTACAAAAGCCGACTATGGAACTTGCGTTATCCGGTTTATAGTAAATGTTGATGGAACAGTAAGCGAGGTAGAAGCAACCACGATGAAAGGGACCGAGTTGGCAAAGGTTTCAATAAAAGCCATTGAAAACGGCCCGAAATGGATTCCTGCTTCGCAAAACGGCCATACAGTTGCGGCTTACAGGCTGCAACCCGTTACGTTATCCAATCCTGAAAATAAAGTTCCATCAACTAATGCTAAAGAAAATAAACAAACGAGCCAGGTAACTACAGAAAATGACGAAAAGAAAATTTTTGTAAAACCGGAAGAACAGGCAAATTTCCCGGGCGGTAATACTTCGTGGCTAAGGTATATTTCACGGATAATTCAGAAAAATGGCAACGAATTAATTTCAGATAAAGATAAAGAGGGAACCTGTAAAGTAAGATTTATTGTTGACAAAGACGGAACAGTAAGTGATGTTCAGGCAATAACCATGCAAGGGACCAAATTGGCTGAAATAGCCGTAAACGCTATAAAGCACGGTCCAAATTGGATTCCGGTTAAACAAAATGGGCATTTAGTAAATTCGTATGCATTTCAACAGGTATCTTTTAAACTAAAAGACAATATTGGAATAAAAAATGAACCGGAATAAAATGTATTGTTATCAAAACTAGCTGCGACTTTAAGAAGGATAAATAAGATTTTTAAGCATTAAAACCTACTCTTTTACCTGGATTATTTTTTCATTCCTGGCAACAAATTTTCCGATAGGTTCTATGAATTTTTGTAACCCATTTTGTTTTAAAACTTCCTGAACTTCTGTAATTGAGTCCGGCTTTACTGCAATTAATAAACCACCGTTTGTTTGTGGGTCGGGCAATATTGAAAAGGCCTCCATTACATTTACCCCTTTGTCAAAACTTATTTTTTTACTATAGCTGTTCCAGTTCCGGTAAGTAGAATCAGGAACAATTTTTTGTGCGAGGTATTCCTGCACATTTTCGATTAAGCATACCCGTGAGTAATTTAATTCAGCAGAAATACCGCTTCCTTCCGCCATTTCTACGAGATGGCCAGCCAGCCCGAATCCCGTAACGTCAGTCATAGCAGTTACTCCTTCTAATTTCCCCAGCGATTCACCAACAGAATTTAAAGTAGTAAGCTGTTCAATTAAAATTTTTAAATCGGCTTCTGTTAAGGCTTTCCTTTTTTGCGCTGTTGACAAGATTCCAACACCAACCGGCTTTGTCAAAAAAAGTAAATCACCTTCATTAGCAGTACTATTTTTTTTGAGGTTCTTTATGGAAACAATTCCGTTAACTGATAAGCCAAAAAAAGGCTCTACAGAATCAATACTATGGCCGCCAGCTAAAGAGATTCCTGCGTTTTTACAGATTTCTGCGGCACCTTTCATTACTTCCTTTGCAAGTGAGGCGGGTAATTTTTCAACCGGCCATCCCAATAAAGCAAGGGCCATTATTGGTTTTCCGCCCATCGCATACACATCGCTGATTGCATTGGCAGCAGCAATTCTTCCAAAATCAAATGCATCATCAACAATGGGCATAAAAAAATCAGTAGTTGAAATGACGGCATCGCCATTTCCTAAATCATAAACAGCGGCATCATCTTTACTATTATTCCCTACCAATAAATTTTTATCGGGAAATGTAAATTGCGAATCAAGGATTTCTTCCAAAACCTGCGGTGATATTTTACAACCGCAACCGCCGCCCCGCGAAAATTGTGTCAATCTTATTTGTTCACTTTTTTCCAAATTAATTTTTATTTTTTCTTACTAATATTATTTTCGAATTTTTGTCCAGGTCGCCACTAAACTGGATGTAATATATTTTTTTTGCCTCCCGGATAATCAACAGCCCGGTGTTTGGAGGAATGCTTCCCAGGTTTTCTGCGTACATTATTATTGAAATAGAATCACCCATTTCCGGTGTGAGATAAATGGTTTTATTGATAGGCGTTGCTAACAAACCGACACGCGGCCAAATAACTTTTCCATTTAAAAGTACACTTACAGTGTCTCCATCTACGGTTCCATTATCATAAAGAGTGAGCTGAAGGCTATCCTGTGAAATTTCCACAGTGCGTATGGTTTCCAATTTTCGGTTTGCTAAATCAGAAGCTGCCGTAGGATTTGATTTTTGAATTTTTGCCAATTCTTCCTGCGCACGTTTCTGCCTTTCTAAATCATCTTTTGCCTTTTGGGCTTTGGCCAATTCGTCCTGCGCCTGTTGGCGTTTTGCCAATTCATCCTTTGCTTTTTCAGCTTTTGCCAATTCCTCCTGCGCTAATCTTTGCTTGGCCAATTCATCTTTTGCCTGCTGTGCATGCAAGAGTTTTTCCTGTGCTGCTTTCGCTAATGCCTCCTTGTCCTCTATTTGTTTTAAAGAATCTTCCTTTGATTTTTGGGCTTTTGCAAGCGCTTCCATTTCCTGAGCATGCTTTAAAGAATCCTCTTTTGCCTTTTGAGCTTTTGCAAGCGCTTCCATCTCCTGTGCATGTTTTATGGAATCCTCTTTCGCCTTTTGTGCATTAGCAAGCGCTTCCATCTCCTGCGCATGTTTTATGGAATCCTCTTTTGCCTTTTGGGTATTAGCAAGCGCTTCCATCTCCTGAGCATGCTTTAAAGAATCCTCTTTTGCCTTTTGAGCATTGGCAAGCGCTTCCATCTCTTGTGCATGTTTTAAAGAATCCTCTTTTGCCTTTTGTGCATTAGCAAGTGCTTCCAATTCCTGAGCATGTTTTAAAGAATCTTCTTTTGCCTTTTGGGCATTAGCAAGTGCTTCCAATTCCTGAGCATGCTTTAAAGAATCTTCTTTTGCTTTTTGGGCTTTTGCAAGCGCTTCTAAATCATTTTGATGTTTTATAGAATCTTCCCTGGCTTTTATATTTAAAGCAGTCGTATTTGGCGGAACTGGTAAAAATGAAAGTTGGTTAGATAAACCCAAATCATCAAGTTTTTTTACTATCGCTGTTTGTTCCGGATGATCATTTTTCTTTTCCAGGTAAATAGATCCGGTAAGTGGCCTGTAAATTTTTGTGGCATTTGTTTTCCAGTTTCCTTTTAAAATTTCAGTAGCTCCTTGTTTTGATAAATTCAAGGTGGCATACATTTTTACACCCTTCGGCGGTGGCTCCGGAAAATTATTATAAACAAATTTTTCATCTTCAACAATAACATCGCCATCTTTCAATTTAATTTTTACAGATTTTACACCAACATTATTCCCATTGTCGGAAACAAAAGTGGTATGGGAAAAGCCACTTGCTTTTCCATCTGATTCATTGATGGCCAGCTCAAAAGGAATGTATTCCTTAGTAGTATCATTATATAATTTTCCTGTCCACACTCCGGAAATATCCTGTGAAAAGCTATGTAAAGGAGAAAAGAATAGAATTAAAAATACCCAAATGTAAATTTTAGGTTTGTGTATTTTTAAATGCATATTTCGGTTAATTGATAAATATAATTATGATTTAAAACAGATCTTCCAAAAATAGAACTATAATTATTTCAAAAATAAAAAATTATTGGGCAAGTAAATGTGGGGCATTAATATTTCCCGTTTGTGAGCAAGGCAGCGTTCGTAATAGCGCCTGAATATTTTCACGCTTTTGAAGGCTTTGGCCATACATCTTATCGTAATATTTTAATAGGATAGAAAAAGCTTCTTTTATATTTCCCTCTTCGATAAATTGCAGCGTATTTTTTGTGTCAAGCCCTCCCAGCCTTTTTTGAATTTTTAAAACGCATTCATTCAATTTTTGTTTGTCAAAACTTCCATAAACTCTTACAATATTTTTTAACCGCTCTTCAAATGGAATATCCAAAAAATACAATTTGCTTTTTCGCATTTGAAGCCAAAATTCTTTAGGTATTCCCACAGTACCAATATGTGCGCTTTCGTCTTCTACCCAAATATCCTTGGATTCATTTTCCGTTTGAGCATCATCGTTATGTTGGTTTCCTGATAACTTCCCTAATGCCAAAGACAAAAGGTTTTCAAACATCTCAGCAGCAGGCTGTGGTTGTTGGCCTAAAGCGCCAAATGCAGAGCCACGGTGGTTTGCAAGCCCTTCAAGGTCAATGATTTTTTCACCACTCAGTTTTAAATCTTCGAGAATTTCCGTCTTGCCAGAACCAGTGTAGCCGCCAATAATTTTCAATGAATATTCCTTTTCAAACTGTTGCAAAGCCCATCTGCGAAAAGATTTATAGCCACCAATTAATAAATAAATTTTGTAACCGAAAAGATTTAAAAGCCATGCTACTGCATCGCTTCGCATTCCACCACGCCAGCAGTGGATTAAAAAAGTTTTTTCAGAAACCTCATTATTCCTTTTTAGGCCTTCCTGGATTTTTATCACTTCCCCGGGAATAACTTTCATTGTTTCTGAAAAATATTCTAATCCAATTTTTACAGCTTTTTGGCGGCTTTCTTTTTTATAGGCAGTACCAATTACTTTTCTTTGTTCATCCGTAAAAAGCGGTAAAGAAAAAGCGCCGGGAATGTGCGCATGTAAATATTCTCCGGGGCTTCTTACATCAATGACAGGGAAAGTTTGAGAAAGGTTTAAAAAATTTTCTATATTAATTTTTTCAATTGCCATCAGGCAAATTACAAATTTGTTTTGTGAAAGAATATTTATTCCACCTCTTTCATTTTTACGGTAAAATGCCTTAATGCGGGCGCTTCATATTCTATTTGTAACCCTTTTATTTTTTCACGCTTTTTATATACCTCAATAATTACTTCTGCTACATAATCAATATGGCTTTGGGTATACACGCGGCGCGGAATGGCTAATCTCACAAGTTCTAAAGCTGCGGGAACTAAATTTCCTTTTTTATCATATTTTCCAAACATCAAAGAACCAATTTCCACGCTTCTTATTCCGCCTTCTTTGTACAATGCTGCTACCAATGCTTGGCCCGGATATTGGCCAACAGGGATATGTGGCAACATTTCTTTGGCATCTAAATATACGGCGTGGCCACCGCCAGGCTGCATTACAGGAACATTTGCCGCTACTAATTTGTCAGTTAGATATTGAATGCTGCGAATGCGGTATTGCAAATAATTTTCTTCCATTACTTCTTTCAGGCCAATCGAAATCGCTTCAAGGTCCCTGCCGGCAAGCCCTCCGTAAGTGGTAAATCCTTCGGTAATAATTAATAAATTCCTGCATTGTACCGCAAGCTCTTCATTTCGCAGCGCAATAAATCCTCCGATATTTGCCAACGCATCTTTTTTTGCGCTCATCGTACAGCCATCCGCATACGAAAATAATTCATGTGCAATTTCAGGAATTGATTTGTGGGAATAACCTTCTTCGCGGAGTTTTATGAAATAACAATTTTCAGCAAACCTGCACGCATCAATAAATAAAGGGATCTTGTATTTTTTACAAATTGCTTTGGTTGCTTTTATATTTTGCATACTTACAGGTTGCCCTCCACCCGAATTATTGGTTACAGTAATTATGCATGCGGGAATATTTTTAGCTCCTTTTTCTTTAATAAAATTCTCAAACGCCTTATTGTCTGTATTCCCTTTGAAAGGAGCAGGAACCGAAGGTAGTTTCCCTTCTGCACATAAAAAATCAATTCCTTCTGCGCCACTAAATTCAATATTAGCGCGGGTGGTATCAAATAAAGTATTGCTCACAATATATTTTCCTTTTCCTCCAATCACAGAAAATAAAATCTTTTCTGATGCCCTTCCCTGGTGTGTTGGAATCACAATTGGCATTCCTGTTATATCCTGGATAGTTTTTTCAAACCGAAAAAAACTATTGCTTCCGGCATAAGATTCATCGCCAATCATGATGCCAGCCCATTGTGCACTGCTCATCGCGCTTGTTCCGCTGTCGGTCAGCAAATCAATCAGTACATCGTCTGAATGAATTAAAAAAGGGTTGTAAAACGCCTCTTTTAATGTTTTAATTCTTTGTTTTTTAGTCGTAAAATAAATGGGTTCTACAGATTTTATTTTGAAAGGTTCAATGATGGTATTCATGCTTAATATTTTTGAATATTCTTTTGCAAAATTTATTTTGAAAAGAAAAGGTGATAAAAAATGAGAAAAGAAATTGAAATAAAATAGCCGAATACTTTAGGTTGGTTTCCTGATAATATTTATCCAGAGAAGAATCATTGTGCAAAAATAAACTTATTTAAAATTCGATTCCAAATTCAATTGAACCAGAATAGAAAACAAAGATATTTGTTGGTTTACTGGCGCAGCATTTTTTTGCGGTAAGAATGTAGGAGGTGCCTAGGCGAGAAATACTTAGATTTCTATTTTTATTTAACCACTACATTTTTCGGATTGCCCTCTAGAAAAGATTTTACGTTATTTATCGCCACCTTCATCAGCCTGGCCCGCGATTCAAAAGTAGCCCAGGCTACATGCGGGTTTATAATACAATTTTTTGCATGAAGCAGAGGATTCCTTTCTGCCGGAGGCTCTGTGGATAGAACATCTAAGGCAACGCCAGCTATAATTTCTTCATTCAAGGCTTCTGCCAGGTCTTGTTCATTAACAAGGCCACCTCGGCTTGTATTTATTAAAAAAGAAGTTGGCTTCATCGTTTGTAGCAGCTCTGTATTTACAAATTGTTCATTGTTTTCATTCAGCGGGCAATGGAGGCTGATGATATCTGATTCTTTAAAACAGGTTTTTTCGTCAACAAATTTTATGCCTTCCATCTTGTCTCTTTCGGGATGTTTATGAGATGCGATTACGTTCATTCCAAAAGCAATTGCTATTTTGGCGACTGCCTGTCCTATTTGGCCAAAACCAATAATACCGAGCGTTTTATCCTGTAATTCCATTATTGGTTTCAGTTGGTAACTGAAATCTTTGCTTTTTACCCAATCGCCATTGCTTACACTTTTCGCATACAGTGAAGTGTGGTTGGCCATTTCAAGAATGAATGCGAAAGTGAGTTGTGCAACCGAAGCCGTACCGTAGGATGGAACATTGGTTACAATTATATTTCGTGTATGCGCAGCAGTTATATCCACAATATTATAGCCCGTTGCCATCACGCCAATGTATTTCAACTTTTTTGCAGCGTTAATTGATTCTGCATTTAGCATAGATTTATTGGTAAGAACCATGTCTGCATCAGCGATTCTTTTTTTAGTTTCTTCAAATGATGACCTTTCGTAAATTTCTGTTTTACCAAGTACCCTAAGCTCATCCCAGCTTAAGTCTCCTGGATTCATTGCAAAAGCATCTAACACTACTATTTTCATAAAATTTTAATTTTTTTCACTTTGATTATTTTTTAAAGCAAGTAAATTTCCCAATTCGTATGTAGTACGCTCAAGATCAATAGCCGTGCTTTTAATAGCATCTTCTATTAATGCAGGAGCGTGCCCAATAGGGAAAATAGCATTAAAATATTCGTGCAAATCTTTTCCAATTTCTTGAGGCACCTGGCCGGCCAACATGATCACAGGAACTTTTTTATCCTTGGCTTTCTTTGCGACGCCATACGGGCCTTTACCCTCTAAGGTTTGCGTATCCAAAGCCCCTTCAGCAGTAATGGTAAGCGCGGCATTATTTAATTCATTATCAAACGATATTAAATCTAAATAATAGGAAATGCCACTGGATAATTTTGCATGGGCAAAAGCTGCCAACCCTGCAGCCACGCCACCTGCAGTTCCGCCATGCGTAAAAGTATCCATATCAACTTTCAAATCTTTTTTTACAATTTTATTAAATTGATACAGGCATTTTTCCAGTAATGCTACCTCTTTTGGATTCGCACCTTTCTGTGGGCCAAAAACAAAAGCTGCGCCATTTTTGCCCAGTAATTTATTCGTAACATCACAAAGTAAAATGATTTCACAATCTTTTATTCTGCTATCCATCGTACGCACATCAATTCTGTTCAGTGCCAATAACCCTTTGGGTAAACCCATCAACCTTCTTCCTGATTTATCTAAAAATTTTACACCCAATTCATTCAGCAAACCACTTGCCCCATCTACAGTGGCACTGCCTCCCAGGCCAATAACTATTTTTTTGGCACCTTTATCTAATGCGGATTTTATAAGTTCGCCCGTGCCACGGGTATTGGATTTCAAAGGATTTAATTCCTCCTTTTTTAAAAGCCTGATGCCCGAAGCATCAGACATTTCAATGATCGCTGTTTTGTTTTCTTTATCCCAACCATAAGAAGCTGTAATTTTTTTACCCAACGGGCCATGAACAACTGCGTGCATGGTTTTCGCTGATAATTTTTTTGAAATCAAATGAGCAGTTCCATCCCCGCCATCCGCTATGGGTATCTCTTTCACTGTACAGGAAAGTTTACTCTTTTTTAAGCCTTTAGCAATACATTGCGCTGCTTCGCCAGATGTAAGGCTGCCTTTGAATGCGTTTGGAGCGATAAGAATGTGCATGAACAATGTTAAGTATTTATAGGAAAATTGTGAGTGAGTTTAAGGTAGGATGATTTCATCAGTAAACAAAGAAATATCCAATAATCCTTTTTATCTACAATAAGAACCTGGTACTTAGCAGGCATAAAATAATTCGTGTTTTCATTCATGAAAATCAGGCAGGTTATTTGTAAATTGTATACCATGCCTCAACTCATCACATTTACGGATAAAGGCCTTTATTGTGAAGCAGGAAAATTTCATATTGATCCCTGGAAGCCTGTTGAACGTGCAGTCATCACTCACGGCCACAGCGACCATGCGCGTTTCGGAAACAAATATTACTTGTGCCACCGATTCACAAAACCTATTCTTCAATTGCGCCTGGGAGATAATAACTATCAAACAACAGAATGGAACGAAACGATTAATATGAATGGCGTAAAAGTTTCTTTCCATCCTGCCGGGCATATTATTGGCTCCTCGCAAATCAGGGTAGAATACAACAATGAAGTTTGGGTAGTAAGTGGCGATTATAAAACCGAAGATGATGGAATCAGCGGAAAATTTGAACCGGTAAAATGCAATGCATTCATTACGGAATCGACCTTCGGTTTGCCCATTTATAAATGGAAACCACAGCAGGAAATTTATGATGATATCATAACCTGGATAAATAAAAATAAAGAAAACGGGAAAACGAGTATTTTGATAGCTTATAGTTTAGGCAAAGCCCAGCGTGTGTTACAAGCTATCAAAGAAACGACGCAAACCATTTTTGCACACGGCGCTATTTACAATATGCAACAAACATTGATAGATGCCGGGTTTGATTTAAAACCTGTAGTAAGAATCACACCCGAAACGCCGAAAGAATTATTGAAAGAAACAGTTGTAATTGCACCGTCGGGGGCGGAAGGCACTTCATGGATGAAAAAATTTCATCCTTATTCTATCGGCGTTTGCAGCGGTTGGATGCAAGTGCGCGGAAATGCAAGAAGAAGAAATGTCGATGCAGGATTCGCTTTGAGCGACCATGCTGATTGGAATTCTCTTTTGCAAACGGTGAAGGCAACCGGAGCGGAAAAGGTTTTTGTTACGCATGGCTTTCAATCGGCATTTAGCCGTTATTTGAATGAAGAAAATATTGCAGAAGCCGCGGAAGTAAAAACACAATTTGGCGATGAGGACGAAGAAACTGATTCTCCTTTAGAAACAAAACCGGAAGAAAAAGAAAGCGAATGAACAAGGAGAAGAACAATATGGAAACAGTGCCTTCACCCTCCCTTTCGGGGGAGGACGGGATGGGGTTTTCGGGGTTAGAATTGTTTGCCAATTTGGTATCAGAATTAAGTGCTTCCACAAAAACCAATGAAAAAATTCAAAGCCTTGTTGATTATTTTGCCATTGCGCCGGATGCAGATAAAGTCTGGGTAATCGCTATCTTCAGCGGCCGAAGGCCAAGACGGGCAGTGAATTCCATGCTGATGCGGGAATGGGCTACAGAAATAGTTCATATCCCTGAATGGCTTTTTAATGAATGCTATCACACGGTTGGAGATTTATCTGAAACTTTGGCTTTGTTACTTCCGGACGTAAAAAACGACAAGCAAATAACAGAAAGCCTTTCTTATTATTTAGAAAAATTTATTTCGATTGAAAAGGAAGATGTAAACATTAAAAAGGAATTTATTGTGGATAGCTGGCAGCAAATGAACAAAAATGAACGATTTGTATTTAATAAATTTATCACCGGAAGTTTTCGCATTGGCGTTTCACAAAAAACAATTGTCAACGCGCTGGCGAAAGTGGTTGAACTTTCATCATCGGTAATCGCACATCGCATCAGTGGCAACTGGGACCCGGTGACAACAACGTTCCAGGAGTTATTAAGTGAAACCGCTTCCCTGTCTGACTTTTCAAAGCCTTATCCTTTTTATCTGGCTTATGCCATTGATGGTGAAGTAGAAGATTTGGGAGACATTAATGAATGGCAGGCAGAATGGAAATGGGATGGAATTCGCGGGCAAATTATCAAAAGAAATAACGAACTTTTTGTCTGGAGCCGCGGCGAAGAATTGATGACAGATAAATTTCCGGAGTATTTTATCCTAAAAGATTTGCTTCCAGATGGCGTAGTACTTGATGGAGAAATTATTCCGGCGGAACAAGGAAAGCCTTTGCCCTTCGCGGTTTTGCAAACACGTATCGGAAGAAAAAACATTTCAAAAAAACAATTGCAGGAAGCGCCGATCAGTTTTTTTGTGTATGATTTGTTGGAATATAATTATGAAGACTGGCGTGAAAAACCTTTGACAGAAAGAAGGAAAAAATTAGAGGAGATTATCACGCCTATAAAAAATAATGCGATACAAATTTCTGAAATCATCCACTCTAATTCATGGAATGAACTCGCGGATCTCAGAAAAAAATCACGCGAAATGAACAGTGAAGGAATTATGCTGAAAAGAAAAAATTCCGATTATAAAGTAGGGAGAAAACGAGGTGATTGGTGGAAATGGAAAATAGACCCGCTCACAATTGATTGCGTAATGGTGTATGCGCAAAAAGGCAGCGGAAGAAGAAGTAACCTTTATACAGATTATACTTTTGCTGTAAAGGACGGAGATAAGTTAGTAACTTTTACCAAAGCCTATTCAGGATTAACAGATAAGGAATTTGGACAGATAGATAATTTTGTAAAACGAAATTCTATTGAAAAATTCGGGCCTGTGCGGACCGTAAAACCTGAACTGGTTTTTGAAATTGCTTTTGAAGGAATTGCCGCCAGCAATCGTCATAAAAGTGGAGTGGCATTACGTTTCCCGAGAATGAGCCGATGGAGAAAAGATAAAACGGTAGAAGACATTAATACAATGGATGATTTAAGAGAAATGTTGGAGATGTATGGTAAGTAGTTCGTAGTTCTTAGTTGGTAGTTCGCAATCCTTTGTTTAGAAAAGTTTAGAATGGTTTAAAATTTGTGTAATTAGATTTAATTCGTGTAATTCATCTCAACAATTTTGAAATTAAAAAACACACCAGGTTTCCAAATAATTAATCAGTGGCTCACTGTCAAAGATTTTATTCCTTTTGCGTTCCAGGAAGAAGCGTGGCAGCATATTATCAACAATAAATCCGGTTTAGTAAATGCTCCGACCGGTTGTGGCAAAACGTTTTCTGTTTTTTTGGGAGCGATTATTTCTTTTATCAATGAACATCCTGATAATTATAAAACAAAAAATATAAACGGTTTGCAACTTTTATGGATTACGCCTTTGCGCGCACTGGCAAAAGACATCGGCCGCGCTATGGAAGAAGTAATTGATGAATTAGGAATGACTTGGCAAATAGGCATTCGCAATGGCGATACGAGCATGAGTGAACGTGCCAAACAAAAACGAAACGTGCCGGAAGTTCTCATTATCACTCCTGAAAGTTTGCATCTTTTATTAGCACAAAAAAATTATCCGAATGTTTTTCAGACATTAAAAATAATTGCCGTAGATGAATGGCATGAATTGCTGGGAAGCAAGCGTGGCGTGCAGGTTGAGCTGGCGTTGTCAAGGGTTATAGGCCAAAGGGTACAAGATAGTAAACCAACAAATGAGCCGAATTTTTATTCTCCTCTAAATGTTTGGGGGATCAGCGCAACGATAGGAAACCTGCAACAGGCACAGGAAGTCTTACTTTCTCCTCTTTCACAATTTGGATTGGTTGAAAAAGATTTCGTAACAGTAACAGCAAATATTGATAAGCCGATTGATATCGAATCTATCTTTCCGGATGAAATTGAAAAATATCCCTGGGCCGGACATCTGGGAATAAAATTAGTCGATAAAGTAATTCCCATTATTCTTAGAAGCAAAACAACACTCATCTTCATCAATACGCGCGGAATGAGTGAAATGTGGTACCAGGCTTTGCTTCGGGCTTGCCCGGATTTAGTAGGTTCGATTGCTTTGCATCACGGAAGTATCGAACAGGAATTGCGATTTTGGGTAGAAGAAAATTTGCATACGGGAAATTTAAAAGCCGTTGTTTGCACAGCCAGCCTTGATTTGGGCGTAGATTTTCGCCCGGTAGAAACCGTAATACAGGTTGGTTCGCCGAAAGGAGTCGCGAGATTTTTGCAAAGAGCAGGGCGAAGCGGCCACCGGCCGGGCGAAGTAAGCAAAATTTATTTTTTACCAACACATTCTTTGGAATTAATAGAAGCCGCCGCTTTAAAAGAAGCCACAAAAATAAAATTAATTGAAAGCCGTGAACCTCGTGTATTGTGTTTCGATGTGCTCATTCAATACCTGAGTACGCTCGCTATTTCCGATGGATTTTTTCCAGATAATATATTCAAAGAAATCAGGTCAACATTTTGTTACAGGGATATTACCAAAGAAGAATGGCAACAAATCCTACACTTTGCAACTGCTGGTGGCGTTGCATTACAGCAATATGACGATTATAAAAAAATAGAAATTATTGATGGTCTTTATAAAATCACTAATCGTCGAATAGCCATGCGCCACCGGATGCATATCGGCACGATTGTGAGCGACCCAATGATGAAAGTGAAATTTATGGGCGGAGGTTATGTGGGCGTTATTGAAGAATGGTTTATCGCCGGAATGCAACCAGGGGACGTGTTTACACTTGCAGGAAGAACGCTTGAATTTGTGATGATAAAAGATATGACATGCCTCGTAAGAAAATCTAACGCAAAAAAATCCAGGATACCAAGCTGGCAGGGAGGCAGGATGCCGCTTTCAGCGAATTTGGGTTTTATGTTGAGAAAAAAATTTGATGAGGCAGGGCTGGACATTAAGAATGAAAAATTAAGAAAGAGGAATGAACCTGAACTGGAAATTTTAAAACCAATCTTTGAATTACAGCAATATCTTTCCCATATTCCCAAACAAAACGAATTATTGATTGAACATATTGAAACAAAAGATGGATTTCATTTTTTTGTTTTTCCGTTTGAAGGAAGATTGGTGCATGAAGCCATGGCAGCGATTTTGGCGTATAGGATTAGTTTAATTACACCAATTACTTTTTCATTCGCAATGAATGATTATGGGTTTGAATTACTAAGCGACCAGCCGATTCCTTTAGATGACAGTAATGCTTACATGCTTTTTTCTCCTGATAATTTATTCGAAGATATTCAGCGCAGCCTCAACAGCGTGGAAATGGCAAAAAGAAAATTTCGTGATATCGCAGTAATTGGCGGATTAATATTTCAGGGCTTTCCCGGCGAACAAAAAAAAGCACGTCATTTGCAATCTTCCGCATCATTATTGTTCAACGTATTTTCAGAATATGAGCCTAACAATCTTTTATTGCGACAAGCATACAACGAAGTGATGGAACAGCAAATGGAAGAACAGCGCCTGCGCGACATGCTTGAGAGAATTCAAAAAGGAAAAATCATCATTACTTTTCCAAAACGGTTAACACCATTTTGTTTCCCGATAAAAGTAGATAGCATGCGCGAAGACCTTTCTTCAGAAAAACTGGAAGAACGGGTGAAGAGAATGCAGCTGCAATTGGAAAAATAAGAATGGCAGGTATTTGTTGCTTTACTGTGAATCTTTTGAAAACTCAAGGAGCTTTAATAAATGTCAAATTACCCCAATCTTTTCACTTTAATGTTCTTAAACCAAATCGGTGCACCAGCATGTTTTCCCTGGAAACCAATATAGCCATGCAAAGGAAGGGAAGCCATCGGATTGCTGAGCCATGAAGGAATTTCTGATCCATCCGGATTTGTTTTCGCGGAAGTGAATTTGCTCATGTCACAAGTATTTACCAGCGTACCATTAAGTACCACCCATATTTTTTTTCCAATACAGGTAATGGTGTAATGGTTCCATTCTCCCGGCTTTTTTAATGATTTATTAGTAGCAGCCTGGTGGCCAAAGATAGCACCACATTGCCATGTAGCCGGTGCTTTGCTCCATTCTTTACTATAATCGTCTGCTATTTGTATTTCTACTGAGTGGGGAATCCAGTCATCTTTATCCGTAGCATGTACCATTACGCCGCTATTGGTTCCATCGGCGTTCATGAAATCAAGGTCCAGTACAAAATTATCATATTCATCTTTGCTCCAGATGGCTTCATCTTTTGTAGCCGTGATAATACCGGCGCTATCGCTCCACACTCCGGCAGGATAAACAGCATTAGTAAGGTTACTGTTAAACATATTTACCCAACCATTTCCGGAAGTATCAGGATGAAGGTAAGCAGTATCCTGCGCGAAAGATTCGGCAACGAGCAAACAAATAAAGGCTGTCGCAATTAGCTTTTTAATTTTCATGGAATGTTTGTTTGATTTAATGATGATTATCAAAAGTAATGGTAAAAGATTTTAATTGAGGAATAGGCTTTTAATTTATTGCAAGTGTAATTTTAAATTGGATTTCTTTCCATCTTACTTTTGCTTATTGAATCTGGTATGTGTTAACTGAATAAATTCTAATGGATATTAATAAATATATTGAGAAAATCTCCCAAAATTTCAAAAGTGGGATACCAACAAAAACTGAACGGGCCATTGTAATCAACACGGAAATCCTCAAACAAATTTCGGAAAAATTACAACTGAGCTTTATCAGTGAAGAAGAAATGGAACGACTTGGAGAAGTTTGTTTTGCAAACAGCCCGGAAGTCCGGCCGGAGTTTAGATTGACATTTACTTCAAAAGACGCGTTAGATTATCTATATGCGATTCTATACAGCACTGAGTTTTATAAGGAATTCGAAAATTATTTAAAAACAGATTTGAAAAGCATTCCAATTCCTGCAGATATTGTTATCTTTTGTAAATTGGCAGTATTAGGTAGCGAATTACAAAAAATACACCGGCTCGAAAATCCTCTTTTACAGTTGAATGCAAACACTGCGGAATCAGAACGAATAATTAAAGAAATTGATACGCTTCTGAACGCTAAATGAACAGCAGTTTATAAAAATTCCAAAAGCTCATTACTATTTCCGCTGATATTAATAAAATATTTTCTCTGGCACAATTATTTTCAAATTAATCCGTTTTAATTGTTAGTGTATTAGCGGAAGCTGTTTTTTAATTCGTAAAAATATCCATCTATGATCATTACCATTACATTTTTCATCTTCATTATTGGGTTACTCTTTTTTGGGTCTTTACCATTTATTTCAATTTATACTAAAAAGAAACAACAAAAATTGTTTCGCCAATTGAGTAAGGAAGGTGCAAACAACAATCTTATTTTTTGCAGCCAGGAAATATTGGAGAATAAAGTAATCGGATTTGATGGCATTCATCGTAAAATCCTTGTTCTTGAACAAAAGAAAAAAACATTTACCTCTTCAATCATTTCACTCGATGAAGTTCATCATTGCCAGCTATTAACCGAGGAAGGAGTTTTTGATTCTAATGATTTTAAAAGTGTTAGCCAACAAATAAGAATGGGTGTTTTAGAGCTCCAGTTCGAATTCAGCAACCATCACGAGGCTGCTTCTATCACTTTTAATAATGGTTTAATGAAATCAAAAAGGGAGTTTGCGTTGCTAAAAGCAAAAGCCGAATATTGGTGTGTGATGTTTTCAAAGATGTTGAATCAGCAGGTGAGCGTGAGGGCTTAAATTTAATTTTACCAATAATTTAAATCTCAGTATATGAAAAAATTTTTAAAACTTTTTTTAGTAATTCTCGGATTGGTAACTATTTTTTCATCGTGCAGCAGCTCACGAAATCCTTCGAGCGCGCAACACAACCGCGGCGTAAATAACAGGCATTTCAGCGGTTATTAATTTCATTTCCTTCCTGCAAAATAAGAATCTTCCTTATTAGTTTGTTTACTGTTGGGCGAAACAGGCACATCATTCATTTTGCCTTTTTATTTATCTTGCCTAAAAAATAATTGCCTGCACCTCTTCGTTTTAAATTTGAAAAACAAACTCTCTGGCTTTCCGTTGCCCGTTGTATTTTTTGGGAAGAAGAAAGCATATTGATTCTTTCAGATTTGCATCTTGGCAAATCAGGCCATTTCAGAAAATCAGGAATTGGAATTCCACAAAATATTTTTAAAGAAGACCTTCAAAGATTATTTTCCCAAATACAGTTTTTCAAACCAAAAACTGTATTGATAACAGGAGATATGTTTCACAGTAAAACTAATAAAGAAGTTGATTTTTTTCTGAAATGGAGAAATGATATCGCCAATGTGGAATTTTTTTTGGTGCGCGGAAATCATGATATTTTACCCAAAAAAACCTACATAGAAGCAAACATTAAAGTGTTTGAAAATAAATTGTCAATTAAAAACTTTTGCTTCACTCACGATATTTCTACTTATTGTGAAGAGGCCGGAAAAGAATTATTTACTTTTTCAGGGCACATTCACCCGGGAATAAAAATGAACGGTTTGGGCCATCAATCGCTGATGCTCCCTTGTTTTTATTTTGGTGAGAAACATGCGGTCCTGCCGGCTTTCAGCGCTTTTACGGGGCTTGCAAAAATAAAACCTGCACCAACAGGCCATGTTTTTGCGCTTGTCGAGAACTCGGTGGTTCAGCTTCAATAATGCAATACCGGGAACAGTAAACCAACTTATTTCGAAGATTCTTATTTTGATAATTTATTATCAGCGTTAGCTATTAGTTCCCTTACTTTTTTAATTTTTGTATCTACGCCATGAAGGATATCACGCCAGTTTGGGCCTACATAAATATCCGGTATTACACCTGATCCTTTTACCGGAAGATGCTGATATTGAACCAGCCTGAAAAAAGGTAGCCTAACCCTGATTTTAGTATTCGGAAGTGTAATATTGGGAATCATAATTCCCGAATTGCCATACCATCCGCCACCGGTTTCTTCGCCTACTAATTTAATATTTTGTTGCCCTTTTAGGGAACTGCAAAAAATAGAAGAAGCAGAAAAAGTAAGCCCGTTGGTTAGAACGAAAATATTTCCGTTGAAATGATTTTTTTGTTTTGGCTTAAATGTATGTCGTTCCCAATATCCAAAATGATAACGTCCGTCTTTTTCTTTATGCGTTACAAAAAACAACCCAATGTTATTAAAAAAGCCACTTGAAATATATTGGGTATAAGGCTTCAAAGTGTTACTGGTGGCATCTGCTGTATCTGATACTTTAAATTGTGTATTTCGTAGAAAGCGGGTAAGGTAAACTGATTTTATCATGTCGCCACCACCGTTTGCCCTGATATCTATCACTAAATTTTTTGTTTTATTTTTTTGCATTTCTCTAAAAGACTGGCGAAAAAATTTCTTTAAATGCCCTTTTGTAAAAGCATTTATTGTCATCAAAGCGAAAGAAGAGTCGTAACGCAACGAACGTAAATTTTCCATTTTTTGAAAATGGGTATATTTTATAACCTGCCCCTTTTGAATAATTTTTTTATTTACAGGTGTATCCACCGGAGGCGCAAAATAAGGGATTAATGTCGTTTTTGAGGCACCGTTACTGTCTGTATAACTAACATTATAGGTTTTATAAAGGCCGAAAATATTGCGGTGAAAATAGGGGAAATCAGCGCTGAGCCTGATATAATTTACATTTTCAGAATAACCGTCTTCTACCATAAAATGAAACATGTATTTTATCATTTCCTCATTTTTAATTCCATTGATGGAAGTAATAAATGAGCCATCATTAATCAGCCTGTTTTTACGGTTAAGGTTCCCGATAACCATCATGGTATCTTTCCACACTTTTGTAAAAAGCGGAAAGGAAGGAATGGTTTTATTTTTTATAAAATGATTCCAGTCTTTACTCATATTAAAACTGGTGTGCCCGCAATGGATTACAGAAGTAAGTGGCGCAATAATTTTCCAGCCAAACTGAAGCTCTGTCATTGAATCCTGAATAGCGTTGTAGCCAGCGTTAAAATAATAATCCATGCTGTCTTTGGAAGTATACCAATAAAGGGAAGGATGTTTTTTTTCTAAAATATTTCGCAGCAATGTGTAATCCTGCTGCAGTTGTTGCTTTGAAAATTTTTTATTCGGATTATAATTTCTGGAGGCCGAGCAGGAAAAAAGCAATGGTAAAAAAAGCAAAAGATAATGTCGCCTCATGATTTATGATCCTGATAAAATTGTTACGATAAAAATAGGTTAATAATTAAAAATCATTTTAGCGCATTCCATCCTTGTGCAGTAAGTGGGTGTTTGTTTCCTCCTTTGGTGATTATGATTGAGCCTTCTTCTTTTTCAGTAATGTAGCCAACAACACTAATGTGAGGATTTTCGGACACTTTATCAAAATCTTTTTGATCAATAGTAAAAAGCAATTCATAATCTTCACCACCGCTTAAAGCACAGGCTGTTGGGTCAAGCTCGAGCTTATAAGCAAATTGGCGCGCCATTTCATTTACCGGAATCTTTTCTTCGTACAACACGCAACCTGATTCACTTTTTTGACAAATATGCAAAAGCTCGCTGCTAAGGCCATCGCTGATATCAATCATGGACGTAGGTTGTATTTCTTTTTCTGCAAAAAATTCTATAATGTCCCTTCGTGCCTCGGGTTTTAAAATTTTTCCTACAATATAATCCTGGTTTTCAAGATCGGGCTGAACACCTTTTGTTTCCAGGAAAACTTTCTTTTCCCTTTCAAGAAGAGTTAATCCTAAAAAGGCGCCACCCAGTTCGCCGCTTACGCAAATAAGGTCGCCTTTTTTAGCGCCACTTCTGGTTACAAATTTATCGGGCGTTACCTCGCCAATGGCGGTAACGCAAATAATAAAACCTTTTTGTGAAGAAGTGGTGTCGCCGCCGACGAGGTCAACATTGTATTTATCACAAGCCGCATAAACGCCTTCATAAAATTCATCCAACGCTTCTACACTGAAACGGTTGCTGAATGCAATGCTCATTGTGATTTGAGTAGGAGTTCCGTTCATTGCATACACATCACTAAGGTTAACAATTACACTTTTATAACCGAGATGTTTCAGAGGCATGTACATCAAATCGAAATGAATGCCTTCCACGAGCATGTCGGTGGTTATAATGGTTTGTTTTCCAAAATGGTCAATCACTGCGGCATCATCGCCAACAGACAAAATGGTGGATGTATTTCTTATTTCATTATTTTTTGTGAGGTGATCTATCAGCCCAAACTCGCCTAGCGAGGAAACTTCTGTTCTTTCAGGATCCATTATATTATTTTAAAAATTGAAACTACAGTAAACAAAGTTAATTGCAATTTTTTGAAGCTGTAATAAACTTAAAAAGAAAAGGCCCCATGCATCTGCATGAAGGCCCCAACTAAACATCCAAAAATATTCAGATGTACATGATAAACGTGAAATCGCCCGGGATTTTTGGTTCGCAATTATTTTGATATAATGCAGTACCCTTGTTTAATTTTTCTATTTTTTGATTGATTTCGTCTTTTTCTTTTTGAAGTGAATCCTTCATCTTGTTGACATCTTTTTCATGCACGGATTTTAATGAGTCCACTTTTTGTTGCATTGTTTGAATTTGCTTTTCCTGAACATTTTTTAAAGAATCAATATTCTGATTATAACGGTAGCCACCATTGCTATCGCTTGTATTGGGGGAAACTGAATTATTATCATTATCATTTGAATTGTCATTCCCGTCGTCATTATTCCTGTCGGAACGCTTGCCATAAAGTGTGTACAGCCCATCATCCTTCATTATATATTTTTCTCCGTAAGTAAAATCATAATCATTTTCAACATTGTTATTATAATAATACCAATCGCTTCCACCCCAAAATCCTCCAAACCTGATTCGGTTTCCGTATTCAAAATTCTTATCTATTTTAATATAATGCCCAACCGGAACAGCGATGGTAACTTCCACATATTGGTTACGGAATTTATCCGTTGTATTGATAGTAATGGCTTTGTCAAGCATTAATAAAGAATCATTTTGGCTGATGTTAAAATTGATTCGTGGAAGTAAAGTATCCGCCGCTCTCCTTGTTCTTCCGTTAGCCATTTTTAAGATACTTACCATAAAACTATCTGTTGGTGATTTTGTAATTTTTATTCTGACATTTCCGATAAAAGCAGTATCAGTTGATCCATAGGTTCCGAAAGGCTGAAAATTAAACCAGCCTATTCTTCGGTAATTTATATTTTGAAAGGGCATTACTTCCAGGCTTTTTACAGTAGGGTTTTGCAGGTTCACCGCGTCTTCATTTAAAGAGCTGATATTTCTGAAATCCTGGCCTACAGAAACTATTAAGGAAACAAAACAAACGATACCCAATATCCACAGCCCAACAAATGACCAGCGCATTAATTTATTTGTCTTTTTAATACGCGCAAACCTTCTTATGATAAAAGTGATGATGCCAATAACAGGAACTGCGATAAAGAAAATTAATGTTCCCCAGGCAAAAACAGTTTGCCATCCTTGCGTTAATACAAAATCTTTTAACGGAAATATTCCGATAGCAACCGTTGCAATTGAAAACAAGGCAACGATAATTGATAAAGCCACACAGCCCAGAATGAAATACATGAAAATTTTAAAAAGTGTAGTTATTATATTTCCTAACGCACCTGATGAACGGCTGGCGGCATAATGAATGTCTTTCCCAATTTCAGCCCCTTTTTCTCCAGCAGCATGCCCCGCTTCCATGCCCATTTTCCCGAATTTTTGCCCCATTTCTTTTCCCATCTTGCCCACTCTTTCACCTACTTCCTGCATTTCTTTTAATACAGAATTTTTGATAGAATTCATGTCCACTTTTTCACCTTTCATTTCGAGCTTTTCTGAAGTAGTTGTTGCCTCAGGTATCACCAACCATAAAACAATGTAGATGATAAAACTTCCCGGGCTAAACGAAAAACTTAGAAAATTAGGAAAACTCAGTGGCCCAAAATGCCCCCACCTAAAGAAGAAAGTGATAAAAGGAATTAGAAATATGAATCTTGGCAGCCATGGATTTACATCAAAATAACTTCCCATTCCGTTGCATACGCCACCTAATATTTTTCCATCGGGGTTCCTGTATAACCTTTTTCGAACGCCATTTTCAACCAGGCTGCTTCCGGGGACAAACATCCAAAGAAGAATGTAGGCAAGGAATCCGACTCCAGAAATAAGAAATACAACTCTTACAATTACCGGGTCTATTCCAAAGTAAGCAGCAATACCACTACATACGCCACCTAAAATTTTATGATTCTCATCCCGGTAAAGGCGTTTGCCTTTCCAACTCCAATCGCCCTGGAAATTGTTTTCACTTTTATCTTTCTTTGAATTGCCGGATTGAGCATTTCCGCTTTCCATTGATTCCCCTTTTTCTGCTTCTTCAAAATCTTCAGGGCGCCCCATATTGCGGATAATTGCGTTTACATCATCATCTGTAATGCAGGTGCTTCCGCCTTTCAAACGCTCCTGGAACAGTTCGCTGAAGCGGCTTTCAATGTCATTGATGATTTCGTCCCTTCCTTCTTCGTTGGCAAAATAGCGGCGCAGGCTCTCTATATATTGTTGAAGCAATTCATAAGAACTTTCTTCTATCGGCACTATCGTACCCTGAAAATTTATATTGATTACCTTTTTCATTTTAATTCTATTTATTGGTTGTTAAGTTGTTTATTGTTCTTTGTTTTTGCCGGTTATAGTTTCCACAGCCCCCGCGAGTTCCAGCCAGGTAGTTTCCAGTTCTTCATAAAATTTTGCCCCTTTTTCTGTCAATGAAAAATATTTTCTTGGCGGGCCGCTGTTACTTTCCACCCAGCGATAAGTAAGAAACTCAGCATTTTTTAATCTTGTTAGCAAAGGATATAATGTTCCTTCCAGGATATTGAGGTTGGCTGATTTCATCATATCAATAATATCACTTGGGTATGCTTCCCCCAATTTTATTATAGACAAAATGCAAAACTCCAAAACTCCTTTTCGCATCTGGCTTGCTGTGTTATCAATATTCATTTTATTGGTTTTAAATCTGGAAATTTTAAATTTCTTACACAAAGATAATGTGTTTTATAATACTATGCAATACATAATACCTGTTTTTTTATGGTAGCAATTTTATATTTTGCAAATGTTTTGGAAAAACATAATGCAGGTAAGGGTTACAGACTTTTTTTTACTTTTTATAATTTTTTAATTTTTTTATGAAAAGGTTATAGAACGGATGAATGGTAGTGAAATAATACATTTATGATTTATTTCTTATCATTTACCTGTAATTCTTATAAATAAAATAACCTTAAAATTTTCATTAAATTCATATCTGAATCACTACTTTTACCTAAATTTATTAGTAAAAAAACTTGACTATGGAAATATTTGGCACCTCTAAGCATAAGATTATTCATGGAGACTTATTGGAAGTATTAAAGACCAGTGTTGCAGATAACTCAGTAGATTTGATATTTGCAGATCCTCCTTATAATATTGGAAAAAATTTTAACGGCAATATTGAAAAATGGGCGACAGAAGAATCTTATTTAGATTGGTGCTATCAGTGGATTGACCTATGTATTAAGAAACTAAAGCCTAACGGAAGTTTTTATGTAATGACTGCAACACAGTTTATGCCCTTTTTTGATATTTACATAAGTAAAAAGTTGAATATATTGTCAAGGATTATTTGGAGCTACGATAGCTCGGGAGTTCAGGCTAGAAAATACTTTGGCTCGATGTATGAACCAATCCTATATTGTGTTAAGGATAAAAACAATTATACTTTCAATGCTAATGATATTTTAATAGAAGCCAAAACTGGTGCAAAAAGAAAGTTAATTGATTATCGTAAAACCGTTCCTGCCGTTTACAATACAGAGAAAGTTCCAGGAAATGTTTGGAATTTTGCAAGAGTTCGTTACCGCATGGACGAATATGAAAATCATCCAACCCAAAAGCCAATTGCGTTGCTTGAAAGGATTATAAAAGCAAGTTCTAAAGAAGGAGATTTAGTGATGGATCCTTTTTCAGGCACTTTCACAACCTGTGCTGTTGCAAAAGAATTGAATAGAAATTGTATTGGGATTGAATTAGAGGATGAATATGTGAAAATTGGAATAAGGAGATTACAACTAGCGGAAGATTACAAGGGAGAAAAACTTCAAAAAGAAATCAGAACCTTTGAGACAAAAAAATTGACGGCTACTTACAACTTAAATTTATTTGAAGAACCCAATGGAAAATACATTCACAGCTAATATTAAATTAATTTTAGACAACAAGTTTAAGAATGATGCAGATGAGATTTTTAAGAATAATAATTTAATTCAGTATATAAATTTCAAGACACGTTCAGCAAATAAAGGTTCAAAAGCACGCTCAAGTTTTGCTAATCTCTATGCAATCTATGTTTTAGTCGAAGACTATCTTAAGAATAAGTTTGAACAAAAAGGCACTTATTCTGAATACGAAGGAGCCATTTATATCAATTTGTTTACACGCCAGCGTCAACTTCCATTTGGTGGAAGTCTTCAAAATCATGGCTTGAACAATCGCATGAATGCAGAATTTAAAAAATATTTCCCAACGTCAGAAATTATACCAATTTTAAGGAAACTTGATACAAACAGATATTGGATAAATGAAAATTTACTAATCGTAAAAGTTGGGAAAAAGAAATATAATTTGGCATCTGCTATTATAGAAATTATTGACGAATACGTAAAAACTAAGCAAGATGCTTTTCAACGTTTTATAACAGCATGTGAAGAATTACAGAATATTGAAAGTTCAAAGTCTGAAGAAGTTATCCAATTTATCAGCGGTTTACTTGCACCAAATGTTGATGCAAGGCTTTTTGAAATTGTAAGCTATTCCATTTTAAAATTTTATTATCACGATCAAAATATATTTTGGGGATTTGAAATTGAAAATTTGACAAAGGAAAATCTTAAACTCTACAAAACAGGACGGACAAATGCAAATGATGGCGGTATTGACTTTGTAATGAAACCAATTGGACGTTTCTTCCAAGTAACCGAAACGCTTGATTTTAAAAAGTACTTTCTTGACATTGATAAAATTCAGAAGTTCCCAATAACTTTTGTAATTAAATCAGATGAAGTCATTGAAGACCTTTTAAACAAAATAAAAGCTAATGCTAACAAAATTTATTTAGTAACTGCTATCGTTAACAAGTATATGGATTGCATTGAAGAAGTAATCAATATTCCGATTTTGAACCAACGTTTTAGGGATACAATTCAATCAGGTTACCTTAACAAGATCCTTGACGAGATCATCACTCAAAGTAAAGTGGAGTTTAACTATACCGAAAAGGATGAAATTGATGATGAAGGATAAAATATTATGCAATTTATTTTCATAAATGCAGATACAATTAGATCCTATAATATTAAAAAAACAAAATCCATTTCCTTTCTATATGCAAACCTTCATCTCCATATTAAGAGGTATCAATGTAAGCGGCCAGAAGAAAATATTGATGGCGGATTTAAAAGCGCTTTATGAAGGTTTACATTTTATAGAAGTGCAAACTTATATTCAAAGCGGCAATGTTGTTTTTAAAAGTGATTCTAAACTTTCTGACATCCAACTCGCTCAAAAAATTGAAAAGGCAATTGTTGCAAAATACAATTTTGAAGTTCCGGTAATTATAAGAAGTATTGAAGAATGGAAAAAAGCCATTGCCCAAAATCCTTTTACAAAAGAAAAAAATATTGACCTCAAAAAACTACACATTACTTTCCTTTCAGAAATAACAGCCAGTGAAAATGTTGAAACTATTAAAAGCACTGATTATTCGCCGGATCAGTTTTTAATTAAAGGCAAAGAAATTTATTTGCATACTCCTGGTGGTTATGGAAATACAAAATTGTCCAATATTTTTTTTGAAAAGAAATTGAAAGTAATGGCTACTACAAGAAACTGGAATACCGTTAATAAATTATCAGAAATGGCTTCACAGTAAACAAACAAATAATTGATTTTTTTGTTTTACGCAGAAAAAGGTTCTCAATAAAAATGGAATGTTTATTTGCAGTAAACGAAGTTTTATTAAAGATTTCTATTTTTAATCACCTTTAAATTCTGCTTTTCTTTTTTCAATAAACGCGGCAACTCCTTCTTTAAAATCATTGGTAGCAGCCGCTTTTTGCTGAAACGTATCTTCTGTTTGCAATTGCTGAACTAAATTTTGTTGAAGGCTTTTATTGAGCGCTTCTTTGGTAAAAGCTAAGGCGCGCGTTGGCAATTGTGAAAGTATAAAAGCCATTTTTTCTGCTTCTGAAACAAAAGTTTCTGCAGGGAAAAATTTATATACCATACCTATCCTTTCAGCTTCCTGTGCAGAGATTTTATCGCCGAGCATCATGATGGCTGATGCTTTTTGGAATCCAATTAAACGAGGCAAAAAATAGGTTCCGCCACTGTCCGGTATCAATCCTATTTTACTGAAAGCCTGTATAAAAGAAGCGTTTTCTGATGCAATAACCACGTCACAACACAAAGCGATATTGGCACCGGCACCAGCGGCAACGCCGTTTACAACTGCCATAACAGGCTTGCTTAAATCTCTTATCTTTTGTATTATAGGATTGTAATGTTCTGACAAAATTTTCCCCATTCCCGGACCATTGGGATCCATTACTTCTGCCAAATCCTGGCCTGCACTAAATGCTTTTCCGGCGCCCGTAATAGAGACGCAGCGAATAGAAATATTTTTTTCGCATTGATCTAATTTTTCCTGCAAATCCAAAGCCATTTCACGATTAAAAGCGTTGTATTTTTCAGGCCGGTTTAAGGTGATGAATGCAATAGAATTTTTTATTTCAAAAAGAATGGATGTCATGGAGTTTGTCTGATTCGTAACCGCTTTTCAGTTAAGGTTGAAAAATTATTTAATAATTGCTTTCCATGATTTTTGAAAACTTCTAAAAGTTTCCAATTTTTCGTTTGAACTTCAAGGCTAAAAAATCGCAATAACAGGATGCCACAATGCTTAAGTTTTAATCTGAAAACCAATTCACCAAAATCTTTATCTTCTGTTATCAAAAGCGCCTTCGCTCTATTTGCTTTTTGCAGCACCTCCAAATCCGAAATGGAGGCATCATTGTCGATAATAGCTATCACTGTAAAACCTTGTTCACGCAGGAAAGTGATAGTTCTATAATCCACGCTTTCATCAGCAATTATTGTCATCAGCTGGTAAATTCAGTAATATTATTGATGGACACAGATGCATACAACATACAGGCCTTAATATCATCTTCCGAAATTTTCGGATAAGCCTTTAGTAAATCAGCAATAGTATTACCGTTTCCCAACTTTTCAAGAATCAGGTCAACAGGAATCCGGGTATTTTTTATGCAAGGTTTGCCAAACATAATTTTTGGATCAGAAAGAATATGTGAATGCCAGTCCATAAAAAATGATTTTAAGTTTAAAATTAACTTTATAATCTGAAAATAAGAAAGCTAAATAATCAATGGCATTTAAAATAATCGAAAGGTTCTCCGCAAACATTGCATTTGTAAAGCGCTTTGCAAGCTGTTGATCCAAACTGGCTGACCAAAATCGTATTCAAGGAATTACAATGTGGGCATTCCACTTCAATGGTTTCCAAATAATTTTTATCAAAAGATTTTGCAACCGGCGGCGCAATTCCATACATTTTTAATTTCTTCTTTCCCTCTTCTGTCATCCAATCTGTTGTCCATGCAGGAGAAAGCTGGTGAGTGATTTTTATATTATCAAACCCATTTTCCAAAAGCGCTTTTCTAATATTCATTCCAATAAAATCTATTGCAGGGCAACCGCTGTACGTGGGTGTGATAATCACTGTAACCGTTTCGTCATCCATTTTTACTTCTCTTAAAATTCCTAAATCGATAATAGATAAAACAGGAATTTCAGGATCATTTACCTCACTTAGGATATCCCAAATTATTCTTTCTGTTTTTTCTTTAGAAAATTTAGTAATAATATTTTGTTTGAGTTCATTCATTTTGTTGCTTTCAACTTTACCATTCCAAACCCGGATAAGCCCTTTGCATAAATTGCATTTCCGCAAGAATGTAACCAAGGTGTTCAGTATGGATTCCATTTTTCCCGCCACTTTGCATCCAGCCATCTTCAGGCATCTCAAGGGTAGCTTCTTTTAAAAAAGCTTTTATTTTATCAAGCCAGTCCTTTTTAATACTGCTAACGTTTATGGTTACACTATTTTCTAAATTTATTTCAAACTCAGCAGCAACGAACATTTCGCCCGTATAAGGCCAAAGATCATCAATTGCTTTTTGCATTCTTTTTTTACTTTCTTCTGTTCCATCGCCCAGCCTTATTACCCAATCGCTGCTCCACTTTACGTGATAGGTAACTTCTTTCAGGGATTTTTCTGCTATTGCAGATAATTGCTTGTCAGAAGAATAAATTAATTTTTGATAAAAATAAAACTGCCATGTACTGAAGAAAAATATTTTACCTATTGTCATTGCCCAATCGCCGTTAGGCAATTCGGTTAACAACAGGTTTTTAAACTCATCAGCATTTCTCAAATAAGCCAAATCATCTTCCGTAATTTTTTTCTTTCCTGGATCAATTGAGTTAGAAATTTCTGAGGCATACTGATAAAAATTCCTTGCCTGCCCAATCAAGTCCAGCGCAATATTTGTAATCGCAATATCCTGCTCAATCATTGGGCCATGCCCGGTCCATTCACTCAACCTGTGCCCCATTACCAAAGAAGAATCTGCGAGGTAAAGTATATAATTTACTAAATCATTTTTACTGTTATTTGTTGCTTTACTGTCCATTTAAAAATTTTTGACAAGTAGAAATTCTTACATGTATTTTAATTCGTCTGGTAAATTATAAAAAGTTGGATGGCGATAAATTTTATCTTCAGCCGGGTCAAAAAGGCTTTCCGCTTCATCCGGGTTAGTTGCATGAATGTATTTTGATTCTACGGCCCAAATGCTTACACCTTCCATACGGCGCGTATACACATCACGCGCATTTTCAATCGCGGTTTCTGCATCGGCAGCGTGCAGGCTCCCTACATGTTTATGGTCAAGCCCTTGTTTGCTGCGGATAAAAATTTCCCAAAGTGGTTCTGTGGAGTTCATTATTGATTATTTATTATTAATTATTTCTTTTGCGCTTTTCAGGTATTTGATATAAATATTCAATTCTTTAAGGCAATCTTTATATTCTGTATTTAATATTTTCAACGGCTCTGAATTAAAATATTTTTCGTCAAAAGCTGTAATCAGGTGCTCGATTGTTTCTGTCAAAGATCCTCTTGACTGCCTGCAATACTGAATATTTTCCTGGTAATGGAATCTGCCAAAGCCTTCTGCGATATTTGCAGTAACAGACCTGCTGGAATCTAAAATTTGGGCTTTCAGCCTATATTTTTCGGATTCAGGAAAATTTGTTTTAACCATTTGAGATACATTTTTTCTGAAACCACGGCACCTTTGATAAACAGGTAAGTCATAAAAATGATTGTAAGTAGCCATAGTAATTAATAATCTATAATCAATAATTATCCTTTGCCTAATGAAACTAAACTGACAAACCAACTGACTCCCTCTTCTTTTCGGCATGAGCCATCGCGGCTTCCCTCATCCAGGCGCCATTTTCGTGTGCTTTAATTCTTGCTTCCAGCCGCTCCTTATTGCATGGCCCATTTCCTTTTACCACATTCCAAAATTCATCCCAGTTTATTTCCCCAAAATCATAATGCCCTCTTTCTTTATTCCATTTTAGAGCGGGATCCGGAATCGTGATTCCCAAAATATCTGCCTGTTCCTTACAGACATCCACAAATTTTTGCCTTAATTCGTCATTTGAAAACCTTTTGATTTTCCACTTCATACTTTTAGCTGTATGCGGAGAAGCATCATCATTTGGGCCAAACATCATCAGGCTGGGCCACCACCACCGGTTCAAAGAATCCTGGGCCATTTCCTTTTGTTCTTTGGTACCTCTGCAAAGAGTTAATAATATTTCATAACCCTGCCTTTGATGGAAACTTTCTTCTTTGCAAATCCTGGTCATCGCTCTTGCATAAGGCCCATAAGAAGCGCGGCAAAGCGGGACCTGGTTCATAATGGCTGCTCCATCTACAAGCCAGCCAATGGCGCCCATGTCGGCCCATGAGATAGTTGGATAATTAAAAATAGAAGAATATTTTGCGCGCCCACTCAAAAGTTGATCAACCATTTCATCCCTTGAAATATTTAAAGTTTCCGCTGCACAATACAAATACAAACCATGCCCTGCTTCATCCTGTACCTTTGCAAGTAATATCGCTTTTCTTCTTAAAGATGGAGCGCGTGTTATCCAGTTGGCTTCAGGCAACATGCCTACAATTTCACTATGTGCATGCTGGCTTATTTGCCTGATAAGCATTTTTCTGTAATCATCGGGCATCCAGTCTTTAGGTTCAATTCTTATTTCCTTATCAACTTTATCATCAAAGTTTTCTAATTCTTTTTCTGTATTCATCTCTTTGAAACTTTATTCTCAAAGTTACTGGTTTTAAAAGGTTATAAGATTAAAAGAGTGGTTAAAAACATCCCGGGAAAAGGAGGAAATGTTCGAGAGATTTATGCCTGGTCATAATCAACGGCCACTTTTTTACTTCGCGGATGTGATTGGCAGGTTAGAATAAACCCATCTTTGATTTCACTTTTTTCAAGGCCATAATTTGCTTCCATTTCCACCTCTCCTTCAATTAATTTGGCTTTACAGGTGCAGCAAACTCCACCTTTACAGGCAAACGGTAAATCAGCGCCCTGATCCAGACCGGCTTCCAGTATAGTCTGGCCATCATATGCCAATTTAAATTCAAAACTTCGCCCATCAATTTTCAATGTAACATCGCTGCCTTCTTGTTTATTTTCTTCAAGGGGTTTATAAATTACTGCATGTTCGCGCATAGGTGTGGTAAATAATTCAAAATGAATTTTATCGGCGTCAATGCCTTTTTCTAAAAGAAAATCTTTTACGGTAAATATCAGCGCTTCAGGGCCGCAGACAAAAAAATGATCTATTGTTTTTAAGTTAATAAATTGAGAAACGTAGTTTAATTTGGCAGCATCAATTCTACCAAAATTAAAATCTGACTCTGTTTTTTCGCGGCTAAAAATGTGATGCAAAGCAAACCGCTCTAAATATTTATCTTTTAGGGATTCTAATTGGCTTTTAAAAATGATAGACGCCATGTTTTTATTACCATAAAGCAAAGCCACATTACTATTTTGCTGGGTAGATAATATGGTTTTAATTATCGAAATAACCGGAGTAATTCCGCTGCCGGCGGCAATAAAAAGATATTCTTTTTTTTGTGATGGTAATATTTCTGTATAAAAATTTCCCGTTGGGGGAAGCACTTCAATTATATCGCCTTTTTTAAGTTCGGCATTAGCAAACGTAGAAAAAAAGCCATTTTCTGCTTTTTTAACGGCTACCCTTAATTCATTTTCTGAATGGCTGCCGCAAATAGAGTAGGATCGCCTGATTTCCTCATTTTCAAAAAATTTTCTCATGGTGATATTTTGGCCGGGAATAAAATGAAATTCTTTTTCCAGTTCTTTGGGAACGTTAAAAGCAATAGAGACACAATCAGGTGTTTCTTTCCTGACATCTTTTATTTGTAATTTATGAAAATGTATGGCCAAGATATAGTGCTTTGATTATTTCCAAAGGTAAGCCAACCTGAAAGTAAATATATTTTCAAAAACCTTAAAACTCGTAAATAAGAAATTCTTGATGCCATAAAAAAACCAAGATTAGCTACTTTCGCGTTGAAAATTATGTAAATGGAATTGCATTCAGTAGATAAAGTGGAAAATATTTCGCCGGAAGATTTTAAAAAGAATTATTACCTCCCTCAAAAGCCTCTCGTGATGACCGGGCTGGCAAAAGAATGGCCGGCTTATAAAAAATGGTCGTGGGATTATTTTAAAGAAATAGTCGGGGATCAAAAAGTGGGGCTTTATAACAATATAAAAAGCGATGCATATACACCAATCAATACGGCTGATGATTATAAAACCTTTGGGGAATATATTGATATGATACAGAAGGGGCCTGCTGCGTGGCGGATTTTCCTTTTCAATATTTTTGACCATGCGCCGCAATTAATCAAAGATTTTACCTGGCCAGAAAACCTGATGACAGGATTTGTGAAAAAATACCCCATGCTTTTTACCGGAGGCGCTACCTCTATTACACACATGCATTTTGATATTGACCTTTCCCATATTTTACACACACAGTTTGCCGGAAGAAAAAGAGTGCTATTGTTTCGCCATGATGAGCAACATAAGCTTTACAGAAAACCTTTTGAAGTTTTAAGCCTCGCTGATTTTTCCAATTATAGCAGCAATAATGGTACGCCTGATTATGAGAAATTCCCGGCATTGAAATATGCGGTGGGTTACGACCTTATTTTAAATCCTGGTGACACTTTATTTATGCCTGCCGGATATTGGCACCACATGGAATATATTGACAGTGGTTTTGCGATGAGTTTACGGGCACTTCAAAGCACACTTTCCGGCAAGGCAAAGGGCGTATGGAATTTATTTGGTATGAGAAGTATTGATACCATTTTGAAAAAAACTGCTCCAAAATGGTGGTATGGCTATAAAATTAAAAAACTTAATGAATCGGCTAACCGGGAAATAAATAAATTTTCAAATTAATTCTAATAAAAATTGCTTTAATCAGTAATTATATATTAATTTAGCTGTCCCATCCTTTTTTCCTTTTCCTATATTTAAAAAGACCGTCTACTTTCCAATAATACCAATAACAGGGATTATTAATTATAAATCAATTGTAGAATTATAAATTACCTTTTAAAAAAAATTAGCAGGAAGACCAACTTTTTCTTGTGGTTTCAGAGGTAAGAAAGGCCGGTGATTTTTATCACTGGCCATTTTTTTTTATAAGATGCTTTTCAAAGGGCTCCCGATTTTTCGTAAATTTAGCCTATCAAATTGTTTTTTTGAACAACTTAATTTTTAATAAAATGGAACATTTAACTAAGAATAAAATAGTTTCTTCAGATAAGAATGAAAGTAATGAGCCGGCAAACAACCAAAGCAGTTCAGAAGGGGCGCAAAATATAAAAGAAGTAGTAGTAAACTATGAGATAAATGGTAAAAAATATGATGGATACATATATTATGATGAAAGCCAAAAAGGAAAGCGCCCTGGAATTCTGGTTGTTCATGAATGGTGGGGGTTAAACGATTACAGCCGGAACCGCGCAAAACAACTTGCCCAACTTGGCTATATTTCTATGGCAGTTGATATGTATGGAAATGGTAAAAACGCTGAAGACCCTAAAACTGCGCAGGAATTGGCAACGCCATTTTATAAAAATCCTGCGTTGGCCAAGGAAAGATTAGAGGTTGCACTTAATTTATTAAAAAAACACCCTCAAACTGATTCATCAAAAATGGGTGCTATTGGTTATTGTTTTGGAGGGTTTGTAGTTTTAAATGCGGCAAAATTGGGAGCTGATTTGAAAGGCGTAGTATCTTTCCACGGAGGGTTAGGCGGTGCAAAACCTGATAAAAATATTACCAAAGCAAAAATTCTCGTGTGCCACGGAGCTGCAGACCCATTTACCAATCCAGAGGTAGACGAATTTAAAAAAGAAATGGATAACGCGGGTATTAATTATACTTTTAAAGCTTATCCAAACGCCACTCACGCCTTTAGCAATCCAAACGCCACGGCAAAGGGAATAAAATACGGAATGCCTATAAAATACAACGAAGCTGCAGACTATGCTTCATGGAATGATATGAAACAATTCTTCAAAAAAATTTTCTAAAAACTTTAAGAAAATATAAATCAAGGTTATTTATTGGTTTACTGCTTCGATAAAATAGTTGAGAGATTTTTTATTGTATATTCAGTAACTCATGCATCTTAGAAAAATAACAATCATTTTTTAGTATAAAAGAAAAAATTAGTAACAGGCCAAACAAATTATAATCTCTCAAAAAATTCCATCTCCCATTTTCATTTTAAATTTGCAGTATGCAGGAGATTAAGCAAAGAAAAAAATTATTAGATCTGAGTGCCCTTAAAAAAGTTTTTTCTTATGCTTTGCCTTATAAGGACAAAATTTATATTTCAATTTTTCTTTCTATTCTTTTGGCCATTGTTTCTCCGCTGCGCCCTTTTCTAATCCAATACACCGTAAATCATTTTATAAAAGATAAAAATCTGCATTGGCTCATTCTTATCACCATCATTCAAATCGGAATGTTGCTTTTTGAATCTGTATTAAATTTTTATTTTCGGTACCTAACATCATGGCTGGGCCAAACGGTTGTTAAAGATTTAAGAGTAACGGTTTATAAAAAAGTATTGAGTTTAAATCTTTCTCAATTTGATAAAACGCCTATTGGTACATTAACTACGCGGACTATAAATGATATAGAATCTATCAACGATATTTTTTCAAATGGATTGATTCCTATTATTTCAGATTTGCTTTCTATTATTTCGATTCTGCTGTTTATGTTTTCTGCAGATTGGCGGTTGTCATTGATAAGCCTTGCGCCATTTCCTATTTTAATTATTGCTACTTATTTTTTTAAAGAAAGTGTAAATAAATCTTTTATAAAAGTAAGAAATGCGGTGGCGGCTTTGAATGCTTTTGTCCAGGAACATATTACAGGAATGAGTGTGGTACAGGCTTTTGCCGTGGAAGAAAAAGAGTTTGATAAATTTAAAAACATCAACAAACAACATCGCAACGCAAACATAAAAGCCATTTTTGCTTACTCTGTTTTTTTTCCCATCGTAGAAATTGTATTGGCTTTTTCCATCGGTTTATTGGTTTGGTGGGGAGGAAATTATTCTGCGAACGCGGGAGTAATTATTTCTTTCATTATGTACCTGAATCTGCTTTTCAGGCCGCTTCGTATGATTGCTGATAAATTTAATGTCTTGCAAATGGGTATGGTGGCGAGCGAAAGAGTTTTTAAAGTGTTGGAAAATGAGAATGTAACGCCAAATAAACACAACGGCCTTCACCCGCAAAAGATAAATGGGAAAGTAGATTTTGAAAATGTTTGGTTTGCCTATAACAAAGAAGATTACGTTTTAAAGGATATTAAATTTTCTATTTTGCCGGGAGAAACTTTGGCAATTGTTGGCCACACCGGAAGTGGAAAAACTTCCATAATCAGTTTGCTCAATCGACTTTACCCGGTTAGTAAGGGGGAAATAAAAATAGACAATCATAACATTGTTGATTATGACATTGATTTTCTTAGAAGCAGGATAGCAGTGGTTTTGCAGGATGTTTTTTTATTCAGTGGTTCTATTTTAGATAATATTACGCTCAGGAACCCGGACATAAAAAAGAGCGATGCGATTGAAGCTGCCAAAATGATAGGCGTTCATAATTTTATTATGCAACTTCCGGGCGGCTACGATTTTAATGTGATGGAACGCGGCTCTACTCTTTCTCTCGGGCAGCGCCAGTTATTGTCATTTATCCGCGCGCTTTTGTACAATCCGTCTATTTTAATTTTGGACGAAGCCACTTCTTCTATTGACAGCGAAAGTGAAGCGCTTATTCAGCAAGCAATAGATAAATTAATTAAAGGACGGACTTCTATTGTAATTGCGCATCGTTTATCTACCATCAGAAAAGCCAATAAAATTATGGTATTGGATAAAGGTAAAATAATGGAAATGGGCACTCATGCTGAATTGATAGAATTGCAAGGCCATTATTTTCAATTGCATAAAATGCAATTTGAATTGCAGGAAAGTATTGTATAAGTTTGCAATTAAATGTTTATGTCTAACTTTTCTTTTTTCTCTTTTGAACCAAAGTGTTGTTAAATTGTATATTCGGAAATTCTAAATGATATTTTTCGGATTAAATTGTCCTAATATATTAGTCAATGAGTAAACTTCCGCACGCTCCATTATTAGAAGTTATTTATGAATTGAGATGGACTCTATCAGATATGAAAGATTTAGGTGATTTTCAATATTTGCATGGAGACCTCTACAATGCTTTAAAAGAATCTTATCCTTTTAGGCAAAATTTGGTTCCCATCGAATTTCCTCCTCAAATGTTAGTGAATAATCCAATATTTCGCTTTAGAAGAGTAGAAAATGGTTATCCCTTATTTCAACTTGGGCCTGGAGTTCTTTCGCTTAATACAACTGATTTAAAGTACCATTGGGAAGAATATTTCAACTGGTGCAAAGAATTAACTAATTCATTTATCAAAATTTATCCCAAAACAAAAGAGCTAACATTCAAACCAAATTTGATTTATATTGATTTTTATAAATTCGATTTTATCAATGATGATATTATCAAGTTTTTAAATAAACAATTAAATATTAATTTTGGTCAAACGTTTTATAAAAGCGATTTATATCCAAACTCAATAAGTGGAAGCTTCGGTTATAATACTGAAACGGGAAATCTTGAAATATCTTTTAATAAAGGAAAGGATCAATCCGGAAATGAAGGGCTTGTATTAAAAACTCAATTAAATGGCGATGAGGTTAACTTGCATACAAATGCCATTTATGTATGGCTAGATAAAGCGCATGAATTTTGCAGTAATCTTTTTAAAGACATGACTAAAGGCGAACTTTATAATTCATTCTTAAATTGAAAATTAAAATGATATTACCGAATCCCTACATTTTAAATAATAGCACATCTTCTCAAATACAATTAGTATATTTTAGAGTACAACCTAGAATTGATTGCAGCTATTTGAACTTATTGAATGATTTTCCACTCCCGCTACAAAACGTTTTTACTACCGTTTCAATTGACGGATCGTATTTTCAAAGGACAACAGAAAATCTAAGTATATTTGAAAATCTGGATAATGATTTTGATATTACTGTACCCTTAGAAATCAAAAAACATTTTACCAGAACTGTAAAAATTCAATCTGTTAATAAGTACATTCCTAAAATTATAATTGAATAAGTATGCAATATCCCTGGTACTTGACATTGGAAGGATATTCCAGTGAATTACAACAGGGAGATTTAATTCCTGACTGTCCAATAGTAGTTCCTCCTAATAACATTATCGAAGGTTCAAACATGGATGTTGAGGTTTCCTTAATTGATTCTGTAATACTTTCGCAATCATGTGATCTGGAAAATGATAAGATCCAAATTGTTTTAGTTTGTCCGTACTTTAGTCTAAAAACATTTCTTTCCCAAATGAAAGAGCAAAACAAAAAAAGCAAAGAAAAAGCTATAGAAAATCTAAAAAGAGGGAATCTGCCTGGTTATCATCTAATTAATAAAGATGAATCAATTCAGATACTATCAGATTACACTGTTGTTGATTTTCGTAATATTTATGGAATTCAAATTAATGCACTTTCTAATCTTGTATCAAAGTTAGAAATAAGATATCGTTTATTATCACCTTATCGTGAACACCTTTCTCAAGCATTTGCTCGGTTTTTTATGCGGGTAGGTTTACCACAAGACATCAATGTACCATCAGATTACATTGCATAACAAACCTAATTTTTTTGCAATAAAGACTTTAATAAGTATTTAGCGATGCCCACGAACGATAATTTGTAAACCATCAAAAGCCAAATGGATATTACCAGGAAGCTCATTATTTATTTCATCATGTAAGCCAAGCTGGTGGCTAATATGAGTAAAATATCCTTCAGGGATTTTTAATTCTTTTACCAAATCCACGGCTTCATTCAAAGTAAAATGCGAAATATGTTCTTTTTTTCGCAACGCATTTACAACGATTATTTCACTCCCTTTTATTTTGTCTTTTTCTTTTTCATCAATCCTGTTGGCATCTGTGATGTAAGTAAAACTTCCAAAACGAAAAGCCAAAACAGGCATTTTTAAATGGTAAACAAGAATCGGTATTACCGGAATATCACCCACCACAAAAGGTTTGTCAGTAATAGTATGTAAATTAATATTGGGAATTCCCGGATATTTTTTATCTGCGAAAATGTAATAAAATTCTCGCTGCAAAGCTTCTTCTGTAAGTTTATTAGCATAGACATCAACTGCTTTTTTTTGGAAATAATTAAAAGCTTTTATATCATCCAGCCCGGCAATGTGGTCCTTGTGGGGATGCGTAAAAATTACCGCATCCAATTTTTTTACATTTTCGCGCAGCATTTGTGTACGAAAATCGGGAGTGGTATCTACTACTAATGTGGTGGTTGCGCTTTGAACCAAAATGCTGCTGCGAAGCCTTTTGTCTTTTTCATTATCAGAAGAGCAAACTTCGCAATCACAGCCAATCATAGGGACACCGCCACTGGTTCCGGTACCCAAAAAAGTAATTTTAAGATCTGGATATGCCACTTTTCAAAGCTATAAAATAATTTACAGAGAATGGTTTGTAGAACAGAATTTCAAAAGAAACCGTGCATTATTTTTCAACAGCTGCACTTTTGATTATTACTTCGTCATAAAGTTTTTGAGAATCATGAGTAAGCAAATCATAGTTAACGGACACACTGGGAATAATATCCATAAGTGCATTTATTCGCCCTTCCGGAATTAAAAATTTATTGAGTACCACCACTTTTTTATGTTCCAAAATACAATAGCCACTTTGAAATGAGCCGCGTTCATACCTTACAATATAGCCTGCTTCTTCCAGGATCTTTTCTAATTTATTTAAAGTGCTTTGATTATATTTCAAAAGAAAATTTTATTTTATAACGATACAAATTTACTACAAACCAATAATATTAAAACAAAGGCTCTTTTCTAAAGCAGGAAATTAAGAGTTAATTTTGAAACTTAAATAAAAATGAATTTTGGCTGATATAATTACCCTTTTACCTGAAAATATTGCCAACCAGATAGCCGCCGGAGAAGTAATACAACGGCCTGCCAGCGCTGTAAAAGAGCTGTTGGAAAATGCAGTGGATGCCGGCGCTACGGAAATAAAGCTTTATGTAAATGATGCCGGAAAAGCCTTGATACAAGTGATAGACAATGGAAAAGGAATGAGCGAAACTGATGCCAGGATGAGCTTTGAGCGCCACGCTACTTCAAAAATAAAAAATATTGATGACCTCTTTCACATTAAAACGATGGGTTTTCGCGGAGAAGCACTGGCAAGTATTGCCGGCGTAGCACAGGTTGAATTAAAATCTAAAAAACAGGGAGAATCTATCGGCACTTTTATTGAAATAGAAAGCAGCGTGGTAAATAAACAGGAACCAGTTGCCATGGAAGCAGGCACTAATATTTCGATGAAAAATTTATTTTTTAATGTTCCTGCCCGTAGGAATTTTTTAAAAAGCAATGCTTCTGAATTGCGCCACATTGTAGATGAATTTATTCGCGTGGCAATGGCTTTTCCTTCTTTGTTTTTTTCGCTAACATCAAATGGGCAGGAAGTTTTTCATTTAGAAAAAGGTTCATTAAAACAGCGCATCATCCAGATTTTAGGAAATAATTATTCGGCGAAATTAGTGAGCGTAAAAGAGGAAACAGATTACCTGGATATTTATGGATTTGTTGGAAAGCCGGAAACAGCGAAGAAGACACGCGGCGATCAATACTTTTTTGTAAACAACCGTTTTATAAAAAGCCCTTATTTAAATCATGCCGTGATGAATGCTTTCAGCGATATGATTGCAAAGGACAGTTTTCCGATGTACACATTATTTATTGATATTGATCCATCGCGGCTGGATATTAATGTGCATCCAACCAAGCAGGAAATAAAATTTGAAGATGAAAAATTAATTTATGCATTTGTTCAGTCTGCTGTAAAACATTCGCTGGCACAGTATTCTGTTACTCCCACTTTGGATTTTGACCTTGACGTTTCGATCCAGCAAACAGATGCCGTTAGCAAACCGTTTACTTCTGAAAAGCAATTATCGGCTACAGGTTCTTCTCTTTATAAAACGTTTACACAAAAAAACCAGGCACATTTTATTGAAAGTAAAAGCAGCCTGGAAAGATGGGATGGCAATTTGAAAAAAAATGCATTTGATGATTCATTTGCCAAGCATTTAGAAAATCCAAAATCAGAAAACCAGGAAACATTTGCTTCGCCTTTTAAAAATGCAGTACAAGTAAGCGGTAATAAAAATCCAACTTCTGAAGATTTAATTCAAATACACAAAAGCTTTATTATTGCGCAAAATGAAAATGGGTTTATAGTAATTCATCAACAAAATGCGCACGAGCGTGTTTTATATGAAAGATTTTCAGAAGCCATGAAAGGCAAGCCCATAGCGATTCAGAGAAGCTTGTTTCCCACAGCCATCGAGTTGGCTCCTCCTGACGCCGTATTGCTGAATGAACTTTTGCAAGACCTTCATATTTTAGGTTACCAGGTAGAGCCTTTTGGAAATAATTCTTTTGTAATTCAAGGTTCGCCCGCTGATGTTCCGGATGGTAATGAACAAAATACCATTGAAAAAATACTGGAACAATACAAACATTTTAATACAGATATGAATTTCAGCAAAAGAGAAAAGCTTCTCCGGTCAATGGCATGGCAACAATCTATAAAAGCAGGGATTTCATTAACTGAAAAAGAAATGAAAAGTTTGGTTGATGATTTATTTAACTGCCAAATCAATAATACTACGCCAAATGGCAAACCTGTCTTTTTAGAATTTAAAAAAGAAGAATTGGGTAAAATGTTTGGAAGGTAAGCCCACTAATATTAGAGGCGGAATAGAAATCTTCCTTATTTGTTTGTTTACTGTAAACTCCTAAACCTTTACATAGATTTTTCTCTTGTTAAGCCACCAACCTATGCTCCAGCAGAAAAGCATATAACAAATAGCAAATAAAAATGACCCAAATGCTCCCGGTGCTATTACCTGGAAAAAATGCGAGTTTACATAACCAAACAAGCTGTCTTTTCCCACAGGTATTATAAAAAGTATTACCACAAAAAGTTCTGAAAGTATATAAATGAAAAGAGGGTTTCTTCCAAAGATCATAAAAAAATCAGGCCATTTGACAGGCTTCCAGTTTTTCATTTCAAGAATATAAATCAGGGCGGAAATTAATAAAAGGTCAATACCACAAGTAAGTAAAACAAAAGGGCTGGTCCATAATTTTTTCCCGATAGGGAAAACAAGGTTCCAGCACAAAGCGATAAAGATTAACAGTGATCCGGTGAGCATTAATTTAGAAAGGCATTCAAAGCTTTTTCCTTTTTTCTGAATTAGCTTTCCTGCAAAAAAACCAATTATTACGTTTACAATTGCGGGCAATGTACTCAGCCACCCTTCAGGATCAAACGGAATATCTTCGCCATGGTACAGATGATTGTTACCCATTAAGAATTTGTCTAAATAAATTCCGGCGTTTCCCATCATGCTGAAAGGTTGATCCGCATTTCCGAAGGCCAGTAAAATAATCCAATAGCCAACTAATAAAATAATACTGGTAAGAACTACTTTTTTGGTAGATAAATATTGAACAATCAGTGACCCAAAAAAATAACACAAGGCGATTCTTTGCAAAACACCCATAATCCTTGTATGGCTAATCGGCGCTCCGGTAATATGCCCAGCTTCATCAAGGCGAAAAAAAGGAAACCAGGACATTAAATATCCAATGAGGAAAATTAAAAAAGTACGTTTTATAATTTTGGAAAGAAAAGCTGAATTACTGATAAGCCGGTATTTTTCCTGGGAGAAACTCATCGCGTTTCCGACCGCAAATAAGAAAGAGGGAAAAACAAGGTCTGTTGGAGTAAATCCAAACCAGGTGGCATGGTGCAGTGGGGAATATGCTTCGGCACCACTTCCCGGCGTATTTACAATAATCATAAAGCAAATGGTCATTCCCCTGAAAACGTCCAAGGCCAAAAAACGCTCTTTTATTATTTTCATCTTAAAAATTATTTTGAAAAAAATTACCTGTCAGATATTTTTGAGTTGATAATGGATAAGCCATCAGGAGTAAAAAAAACATCCCCTGTTTTCTTTTGTAAAACTTTATTGGAATCAATGTATTCAAAATTTAAAGTATACCTGATCTCTTTTTTTAATCCAGGAATATTTATTGCCTGGACTGTATCTTCTTTAAATCCTGTGATATCATAATCGCTAACTTTATGTAATTGGTGTAGGATTTCATCTTTGGCCATTATTTGCCTGCTATCACTGTCGAAGCTATGAGTTTCACAACCCAAAAAAACGGGTAATGACATGACAAATAGAAAACCAGTTTTTAAAATTATTCTGGAAAGAGGAATGTTATTCATTTTTAATATTCATTTGGTTTTTAAAAGTTTTCAAGGTGTGCAAAGCAGCGATTTATCAAAATGGTAAAAGCAGTTTTTAGTTTTTAATAAACCATTTTCAAATGTAATTAATTCTATAAATCTTTTATGAGGTTTTTTGTTTAATTTTTGGCTTAAAATTAAAATATTTTATTACTTTTGCAGCCCTTTCACAAACAGCAGGGATGGTGCCCGGCTGATAAATGACGGAAACAATTTTTAATAAAAGGAAAAACATAAAATAATGCCAGGGAAAAAACGTACTTACCAGCCACACAAGCGCCGCCGCAAAAGCGTGCATGGCTTCAGGGAGCGCATGTCAACCGTAAACGGGCGTAAAGTTTTGGCAAGCCGTAGAAAAAAAGGGCGCCATAAGCTTACTGTTTCTGATGAACACGGAAGTAAAAAATAAAAAGTCCGCTTAAATCATATTTTAAAATAGCCTCCATTAACGGGGCTATTTTTTATTTTATCTTTATTGAATCATTCACCTGTCTAAATTTATTTTATCAGACCCAGATTCACTTTAAATGGGAAAGAAAGGTTAAAAAGCGCGAAGTCAATTCAACTGCTTTTTAAAGAAGGAAAATCGTTTTCGCATTTTCCTTTTCGTGTACTTTACCTTGAAAATGAAAATCAGAAATCATCACTGCAGGCCGGGTTTGCAGTAAGTACACGTAATTTTAAAAAAGCAGTTGATCGAAACCGCATCAAAAGATTAATGCGCGAATCTTATCGTTTGCAAAAACTGTCTCTTAAAAATAAATTGGAAAGCGCCCATATAAATCTTTCTGTTTTTTTTATTTACACAGGAAAAGAAATACCCAAATTTACCGAGGTTTATCAAAAGTTTGGCGTTGCACTCGAGGGGCTTGAGAATGGTGATATTTTTTAAGATACTATAGTAAGATGTGTATTATTTTACGAAACCTTTACTTTCGCAGAGTTCCCAGCCGTTGAATGCTATCTTAGATTTTGCTTCCTTTGAGTTCTTTTTTTAATGCTGAATTCAACACCAATAAATTTCTTCAGTCGATAAAATGCACACAGAATAACAGTGAACTTTTAAAAAAGAATTAAACATTTCTTTTATTGCTGATTAAATATTTGGGTCCCTCTTGAATTAATTTGATATTTTAAAACAATTGTTGCAGCATAGTTATTGCTGTGAAATTATAAATTATGATACCCCGTTTCACGCCTGCTGAAAAAGCAATGCATTATCCTGAAGACAGGCGCTTTTTTGTAAGATTAAAACCATACATGCTATTTATAATTGGTATGGTACTTTTAGGTTCCATCATCATTGCATGGATACAATATTTATTTTTTGGATTACCTCCAGATCCATCTATAGCTTTTTCTCCGGTTGCTTTACCAGGCCAGCCTTCAGGTTTTCCGATGTGGCTCAATGTAAGCCATTGGGTAAATTTCTTTTTTTTAATTTTAATTATAAGAAGCGGGCTTTCTATTCTGGTGGATCATCCAAGGTTGTACTGGAATGACGGGTGCGGCCCCGATACCCAATGGATTCGGTTCACGCCAAAAAAAATTCCAATAGATAAAGTGTGGACAGCAAAGCAGGATTCCCGTTATATCAGCCCTGTAGTGGGTTTGCCGGGTTATCGCCATACGGTTGGTATCGCAAGATCATGGCATTTTCTTACTATTCCCTTTTTTATTTTAAATGGAGTTATTTTTATTTTTCTTTTACTTTATACCGATCAGTGGGAACGTTTGGTACCTACTTCGTGGCAGATAATCCCCGATAGCTGGAAGGTGTTTGTACATTATGCTACTTTTAATATGCCTGCTGAGCCCAACGGATTTTATCATTTTAATGCATTGCAGCAGCTTTCTTACTTCGCCGTGGTATTTGTGATGGCGCCTTTAGCTATGTTAACCGGGCTTGCCATGTCGCCGGCTATTGACAGCCGTTTTCCATGGTATCCTAAATTATTTTTCAATCGCCAGACGGCAAGGTCTTTTCATTTCCTGATAATGTTTGCTTATGTAATTTTTATCATCGTTCACGTATCGCTTGTAGCCTTAACCGGGCTTAGTAAAAACATGAACCATATCATACTCAATAAACCCAATGATACATCATCAACCGGCTTATGGGTAGGGATTGCCATCGTTTTATTTGTAATAGGATTTAATATGCTTGCTTATTGGATATCGTGGCGGAGGCCACGGTCGCTTCAATACTTGGAGAAAAAAATAAATGTATCGCTATGGCGTAAAACGATCAACAAATTCAAGCCGAAAAAATTTTACACCAAAAAAGATATCTCTCCCTATTTCTGGCCCAATGGAGAAAGACCAGACTCAAAGGAATGGAAAGATCTGGCAGCAAACGATTTTAAAGATTACAAACTGAAGATTAGTGGCCTGGTGGAAAATCCTGTTGAACTTTCATTAGATGATTTAAAAAAATTTGAAAAAGAAGAAGATATTAATATGCATAGTTGCATACAGGGCTGGACAGGGATTGCAGAATGGGGCGGTGTGCCTATGAGCAAAATAATAGATTTGGTAAAACCTAAGCCTGAAGCGGCTACAGTAGTATTTTATTCGTTTGGCGAAGGTTTATATGGTGGACAGTATTACGATACCGAAACAATGGATAATTGCCTGAAACCTAAATCTATGTTAGCCTGGGAAATGAATTATCAGACTTTGCCTTTAGAACATGGAGCGCCGCTCAGATTACGTATTGA